>ENA-ORNB01000289-ORNB01000289.1-human-gut-metagenome-genome-assembly--contig:-NODE-289-length-57532-cov-5.393636_pt1 | contig 57532 bp, 43 predicted proteins | sample MGYA00242112_ERZ509016 | MGnify/ENA primary metagenome ERZ509016 (study PRJEB26280, sample SAMEA2338705) | human gut metagenome | biome: human gut; feature: human-associated habitat; material: faeces...
GAGATAGAAGGATTCGACCCCTCACTGACAGAGCCAGAATCTGTAGTGCTACCATTACACCATATCTCAATTTCCGCATTGTTTTCACAACGGGAATGCAAATTTACAACTCTTTTCCGGTTCTGCAAATTTTTTCTTACAAAATTTCAAGAAGTTATAAAACCCGCGACATGGTAGGCAGAGGTTTGGCCTCGTTTGAAGGGTCGCCTGCGATGCGGGAAACGCACTTCACGTTAGGTTTGCCGAACCATTTGTCATTTACCTGGTACGCTGAGCAGCACCTCTGGCGTACGACGAACTCGTCAGTAGGATTCTCCAACGTGACAGTGAATTCCACAATCTTCTGGTCTGCTGTGAAAGCCATATTGTAGGTAATGTTTTCTGAACTCAGCTTCAGCGTTTCGGTCTTTTGCTCGAAAGCAGGAACCGGCTTGAATTCCTTGCCGTCCTTATACTCTATCATCCAATACTTTGCGCCAAACTTCCCCGGATTATAGGTATAGACCATGTGCAGCTGTGTGCCCTCAGGAAAATCATTCTTTCCGGTAGTCTCGAATTGCCAGCAGTCTCCCGGCATAGGTCCGCTCATCACAGGCTGCCCTCCATTGCTTACATCCAAAATACTCAGTCCGGCAGCATCCCCAGGCCACGCTGTCTTGTCTATCTGTATGTAGCTGAGTTTGCCTTTGCCTTTTCCGTTGGCATTGTAAAAACCGCGCTCGCCAGGTTCATTGCTGTATTTGTACACTCCCGGCAACTCCTGACCTGTCCAGGTCTTTATGCACCCGTCACTGGCAGCCCTTTCAGGGGAGAAATACCATTGTGCGAGGATTTCACGTTCAGCATCTTCTTTGTCTTCGTCTGCAGGCTTCTCGAAATATGAAAGGTCTGTAATGGCGTAAGGGTGTTCACATGCCTCATGAGCCGCTGTCTGGCAAACCTTGGCTGTAGTTTCTGACATTCCGGCAGGGCGATAGCTGTTGCCGACCACGCTCTTTCCCATAATCTTCTCATACCAGAGGCATCCGACCGTGTATCTTCCCGTAGTGTAGTTGAGGTGCCATCCGTCCCTGGTCATATTGTCGCCAATGTATGAGGTCCTTGCGTTTTGTACGGCATCCATACTGTTCATGAACAGGCTGAATTCAGGATGAGCCTTCAGAACCTCCTGGGTGGCGGTGCAGATCATATTGTACATCACACTCTGGTCGAAGTCGTAGAAACTGAATTTTTTTCCTGTATAACCGGCCTTCGCCGCCCACGGCGCATGGTAAACCAGTTTTGCGTTCTTGCATTTGGACCGTATCACCTTGAGAAGACTTGTCAATGCCGGCTCCATCGAATGCGTCGTGTTCTTGTAGGTGGTGTTGTAATATCCGTGGTATCCAGCACCCTCCTGTACGCTGATGAATGTCCAGTCCTCATCAGCCAATGCCTGCGACATCTTCGTGTCAGATGTCTTGGTCATGGTGCCGCCGGAAATCTTGCGGTAACTGTATGCCGCTGCGTCTGAAGCCGCATTCGCTGCATGCTTCTCCAACGGACATCCGCCTATGTAAAGGTTGCCAATGATAACTTTCTGTCCTGCTGCTTCAAATAATCCGTACAGTTCCTGCTCCACGGCATCTGCGGAAAAACTGTTTCCGATAGCAAGAATCTTGATTGTCTCCGGCAGAGTCTGTCCGGGTTTTTCCTCAGGATCAGGATTTGTCTGCTCTCCGTTGCCGGGCTTTTTGTCGTTTTCGGCAGCTGATGGAGTACAGGTACACAATACCGCAATGGCGGTGAATGCAGCGAAAAGGGAATTCAGTCTCATAAGAATGACTTGGTTATAAAGGAATATCTGTGTTGTCAATGTGATTTCACGCCCGCAAAGATACAATCTTTATGGAAAGTCAATGCAGATTTCTCAAAAAAATGCGAAACGTTTTTAGCATATCGCTCCGGACAGTTGTCATACTTGTATCTAAACATTTTTATATACACTATGAAACTAAATTTCTTGAAAGCGATTTCATTGATTTCTGCCGTTTTGCTCGGGGCTGCAGCCTGCCAGAAGCAGAATGAATCTGAAATTCACGATACAGTCGTCATCAAGACTGTATTGAAAGCCACGACACCGGCTACCCTTGTCGGAGGCGGAACTGATGCGATTACGATTTTCGCAACCTGTGACTGGTCTGTTGAATGTGAAGACTGGTTTACAGTCGAGCCTGCAACAGGCGGACAAGGTATCAGCGAGTCCGTAATTACGACACAGCCGAATACTACAGGGGCGGACCGAACCGGTACCATCACTCTCAAAGCAGGAACTTATTCAGGGACCTACACATTCGTTCAAGCAGGCAAATGATGATAAGCGAGGACTATAGACGCATTCTTGACTTTTTCTTCAGCGGTACCGAAGTTTCACCGGAATTGAAATCTAGATTCCGTGAATGGCTCAGTGTACACGGAGAAGAACCTCAGACACGTATGCTCCTGGAGGAATACTGGAATTCAGAGTCATCGGTTCCCGGGGAGTTTGACTTGAACGCGGGCCTGGAGAATCTGATGTCCGCAGTTTCCACAAAGGATAAGACCATTTCTGCTCCGAAACCATTCAGTATTAGGAAGATGACCAAATGGTTCGCAGTTGCAGCCGCAGCAGCCGTCCTCTTCGTTTCAGGGTATTCTGTTTCTGAGATTTCCACCAGAAACCAGAAAGAAACTGTCCTTATGGCGTCCTCCGAAAATGTAAGCTCGTATATCCTTCCTGACGGCACGAAAATCTGGCTGAACAAAGACAGTTGGCTCAGTTATGACGAATCGTTCGGAAGAAAAGACAGACTGGTGGCATTGACAGGAGAAGCATATTTTGAGGTTACAAGAAATGAGGCTTGTCCGTTTGTCGTCAAAATGAAAGACGACCTGCAGGTAAAAGTGCTCGGAACCACGTTCAACGTCTGCACTTATCCGGAAGATGAATTATCCGAAGTGATATTGAGGTCCGGTTCCGTGCAAGTGTCTGATGAACAGAGTCATGAACTTGTGATTCTCAAGCCTGACCAGAAATTCTCCCGGACAGGAGGAACCACTGAAGTATCCCAGGTCAATGCGAAGAACTGCTGCAGGTGGTATGAGCATACTCTTACCTTCGACAATGTAATGTTCAAGGATGTTCTTGAGAATCTTTCCCATAAATATCAGCAGAAGATTACATGCGACACTGAAACCCGTCTTTCAGAAAAACGTATATCATTGACTGTCAGAGACGAATCTTTGACAGATATTCTTGAAATTCTTTCCTCTATGATGCCGGTAAGGTGGTCTGTGCAGGGGGAAGAAGTACTGATTGAAAACAAACATAAAAAACACTAAATAAATGAAAGGAATCACTAACAATCATCTTTCATTTGCCAGAATCTGTCTTTGTATCTTGTGTGCGGCCTGCATTTCGTTCAGCGCATCGGCACAGAACAAGTCAGTCAAGGTAAATATGAAGGACGTGACAGTCAAGGAACTTCTTAAAGCCATCGAGGCAGGAAGTACCTACAAGTTCGCATATGTCGATACTGACATCGACCTTTCCGGAAAAGTTACTGTCAATGCAGAGAATGAGGATATCGTGTCCATTCTCAAGAAGGTCCTTCCTGATGTCAATGTCACATTCAGGGACCAGACCATCATTCTGAACAAGAAAGCACCTTCACAGGCACCTGCACAGAAGGTGGTCAAACAGGGTCCGCGGGTCGTAACCGGTAAAGTCGTGGACAAGGAAGGACAGCCGGTCATCGGAGCAATGATTATCGAACGCGGCACTCAGAATGGCGCGGGCACTGACATCAACGGAAATTATGAGCTCAAGCTGAAGGGGGAGAATCCAGTTCTGGAGGTGTCCCTTATCGGCTATAACACAACAACTGCTGCATTGACCTCAAATCAGACAAAAGCTGATTTCGTCCTCGAAGAAGAAGCCATCAGACTTGATGACGTAGTGGTCATCGGTTACGGTGTTCAGAACAAGAGGGACGTGACCACAGCGGTTTCATCCATCAAGGCAGAAGATTTCGCCAATACTCCTACGACTGACTTCCGTGAGTCGATGGCGGCCAAAATGCCTGGTGTCCAGGTTCTTAACCTCGGAGGCCAGCCTGACGGAAATGTGACAGTGCGTGTCAGAGGTATCCAGTCTGCGACATCCGGAAACGATCCGCTCTATGTCATTGACGGTATCCCTTGTGACTCGAGGGCATTTGCAAATCTTGACGGAAACGATATCGAGAGCCTTGAAGTGCTCAAAGATGCCTCAGCAGCAGCTATTTACGGTTCAAGAGGTTCTTGCGGTGTCATCATCGTGACCACAAAACGTGGCGGCGGAGAGAAACCTGTAATCTCATATGACGGGCAGTTCAGCCTTTCCAATGTGTCCAAGAAAATCGATATGCTCGATGCTTACGAGTTCGCAACCATGTTCAGGGAATCACGTAACGGTTCTTATCTGTTCAGCGACCCTACAGGATCCATCTCAGATCCGTCTGCTGGCCGTCCTGAGGTTTACCACAGAATCGACCCGCTTATCAATGCCTATCTCGAAGACAAGACAGGAACATTGACAAATACCGACTGGCAGGACGAAATCTTCCGCACGGCGCTTTCTCACAAGCATTCGCTCAGCGTTTCTGCAAGGACCAAGAATTACAATTATTATATAGGAGCCAATTATCTCTATCGTGAAGGTACCGTAATAGGCTCAGACTTCGAAAGATACGGCATCCGTGCAAACTTGGACGGAAAGAAAGGCAACCTCAAATACGGCGTAAGCTTCTCCCCTTCCTATTCCAAGACAAACTATGTGGATACTGACTCACAGTATGGCGGAGACGGTATCATCGCATCAGCATTGATGGCGCCACCTATCTTCCCTGCCTACAATTCTGATGGTTCCTACAACTGGGACATGAACGGTTTCCTGAAGAAGAATTCATGGAACACACAGACGAACGAGGTGCTCAACCCTGTTGCACTTGCACTCGAAGTCGATGACGTAAGAGAGAAACTGAACATGGTCGGCAACGTCTATGCTTCATACGAATTCATCAAAGGCCTTGAGTACAAGCTCACTATGGGAGGCGACTACTACTCATATATCAGGAACTACTACAGACCTTCATACATTCCGCTGAAGGGCGTGAAATACTATGACGCGCCATCTGCTCCTACAGCAGCAAACTACGCGAACTCTTATTTCCACTGGACAATCTCCAACCAGCTTTCATTCAACAGGAAGTTCGGAGACCACTCCATCAATGCAGTAGCCGTTTATGAGGCTGAAAAACAGACTATCCAGACATCAGCGATAAAGGGTACAGGCGTGGTAGGAGACGACAAAGTCAGGACAACCAAAGGCAAGACACTTTCTGTCGATGACACTTACAATAACAAGTACGCCTATACTTTCGCTTCATGGCTCGTCAGGGCACAGTATTCATACAAAGGACGTTACATGATATCCGCTTCCCTCAGAGGTGACGGTTCCTCAAGATTCGCCCCTGACACCAGATGGGGATACTTCCCTGCCGCATCCATCGGCTGGCGTATCAGCGACGAAAACTTCATGAGAAACGCCAAGTGGCTGAATGACATGAAGCTCCGTGTCAGCGTAGGCCAGACAGGTAATGCCCAGATCGGCAACTCCGAATATCTCGCGCTCTACGGAACCACCACAAACGACATGGGCAACGGCGTCATCAACTCCGTCTATCCTAGCCAGATCGCGAACAGCAAGCTCGGATGGGAGAAAAACACCCAGGTCAATGCCGGTTTCGACGCCAACCTCTGGAACGGACTCCTCGGAATCAATGCTGATTTCTACTATTCCAAGACTACTGATATGCTTTTCGATGTTCCGGTATCTTCAGTTTCAGGTCTCACGACTTCCAACATGAACATCGGATCAATGCAGAACAAGGGTGTCGAAATAACATTGACCTCACACAAGACCTTCGGAGACTTCTCCCTCGGACTCAACGCAAACTGGTCACTGAACCGCAACAAGGTCCTCCACCTCGGCGATGAAGACGCACCTATCATCAAGGAGTCTTCTTATGCCGGCGGCTATTACATCACCAAAGTCGGCCAGCCTGTAGGATGCTACTATCTTCTCGTACAGGACGGCATCTTCCACAATCAGGAAGAACTAGATTCATATCCTCATTTCGAAACGACCACCGTCGGTGACTTCCGTTTCGTAGATGCAGACGGCGACGGTATCCTGGACAAGAACAAAGACCGCGTCATCGTGGGCAACTACATGCCTGACTTCTACTATGGATTCGGTATCCAGCTCGGATGGAGAGGACTCGACTTCGCCGCGAATTTCCAGGGAGTTTACGGCAATGAAATCCTGAACCTCGAAAGACGTTACCTCCTCAACATGGAGGCATCATCCAACATGATGAAGGAGTCTCTCAAGAGATTCCCTTACGGCAACCTCAACAGGGCTACCCGCAAGTCTTCCGGAAACAACGGAGCATGTACCTCCACCTTCCATCTGGAAGACGGCTCTTACCTGAGGCTCCAGAACATCTCTCTCGGCTACACCATGCCGGACAAGTGGTTCCACAGGACAAGCATCTCCAAGATGAGACTTTACATCCAGGCCAACAACCTGTTCACATTGACCCACTACACAGGATACAACCCTGAGGTCAACAAGAGGTCTTCTGATGCTCTCAGACCTGGCGAGGACTACTGTTCTTACCCTCTTTCAAGGACATTCAGCATAGGTATCAACTTTAACCTGTAATCGGATATGAAGAACAAAATCATAAAAATAGCATTGACAGGAACCTTGCTCCTGAGTCTCGCAGCTTGCAGCGACAGCTTCTTCGAGCAGTATCCGTCAAACAGCATAACTGAAGGAAACTTCTACAAGACAGACGACGACTTCAACCAGGGCATCTATTCCTGTTACCATAAGATGAAGACCCAGATGGGTTTCTTCCTCAATGAACTCGCATACCGCAGCGACGAGTGCTATCTCGAGTCAATGGCAGTGTCCACCCAGGACAGGTATGACATTGACCATTTCCAGGAGAAGTCCAACAACGGTATCATGAAAGACATCTGGAACGCCTGGTACAACGGCATTTACAGATGCAACGACGTACTTGGCCACATGGACGGCAAGAAACTCACCAACGGAGACAAATACCGTGGTGAGGCTCTGTTCCTCAGATCATGGTGGTATTTCAGCCTCTACCGCGTATTCGGCGGCGTGCCTGTGACTACCACAGTCGTTTCTCCTGCTGATGCCAAGACCATCGCAAGATGCAGTGACGAGGACATGTACAACAGACTTACCCAGGACCTGGGCGAGGCCATCAGCCTTCTTCCGGCAAAAAGGTCAGCCGAGACTGCCAGGGTCACCAAGATTGCAGCACAGACACTGCTTGCCAAGGTTTATCTCACTTTCGGCAAATATCCTGAGGCTCAGAAAGTGCTTGAAGATGCCATGACTGACACGGGATATGGCCTTATGGCAACTACTGCCCAGGTATTCGACATTTCCAACAAGATGAACAAGGAAATCATCTTCGCACTGTACTACAACAAGACCAATGACAACGGACATGGCTATTGGTACAGCACCAACACCGGCGTACTTGCCGACATCACGAATCCTACCAAGCAGTTCAAGTCCCTCTACAGTGCAGAGGACAACCGCTTCAACCTTATCAACACATACACGAAGATAAGCAACTCCCTGTATGCCATGACCAAGTGGATGGATACTTACGACGCACAGTTCACCACACAGGTCGGCAATGATTTCCCTATGCTGAGATACGCTGACGTTGTCCTCATGTACGCGGAGGCTCTCGGACAGCAGGGCAACATCTCCGAGGCCCTCACATATCTGAACAAGACACGCAAACGTGCAGGACTTACAGAACTTACTGAAGCGGAAGTCGCTGACAAAAAGGCGTTTATACAGGAACTCGCAAGTGAGAGAGGCCGTGAATTCGCGCTCGAAGGACAGAGATGGTTCGATCTCGTGCGTCTCGGACTCGCAGTCGATTATTTCAAGGGACTCGGATATTCTCTGGACGACCACAATCTCCTGTTCCCTATACCTCAGGACCAGATCGAAATTGTCAATGACAAGTCCATCCTTTGGCAGAACCCTGGTTTTTAATCTTCTTTAACATTGAAAACAATGAAAAAGTTATTATTCATCATATTGACAGCGGCAGGCCTTAGCCTGTCAGTGACATCATGCTGGAAAGAGAATCTTCCGGAGGCAGGAGCCGCACGTCATCAGGTAACTGACTTGAAAGCCGTTCCTGGTGACGAAGAAGCACAGCTTTCCTGGTCAATGCCGGAAGGCTGGAATCCTACAGAGTACCTCATCACATACACTGACGGAGACAAGATTTCTCTCAGGACATCCGAAAAGAGTTACTCGATCACCGGACTTACCAATGGTGAAACCTACACATTTGAAGTCCAGGCTGTATATGGCGACCTCATTTCAGGCGCGGTAAGTGCAGCGGCAAAGCCGACCACATCGAGATTTGCCGTTTCTGACCTCGTCGCAGAAGGAAGCGCAAACATGGTGATCCTTACATGGACAAAGCCGTCCACAAACGTCACCTCATATACATTGACCTACTCCAGCGACAATACCGCGGCCCAGGAAATCAGCATCGAAGCCGACAAGGAGAGTTACACTATAGATGAACTCGAAAATGACGTGATCTACACATTCTCTCTTGTGGCCAACTATGCTAAAGGCCCATCGGAGCCGGCAGTTGCGAAAGCGATGCCTGCACTCGCTGTCCCTTACTTCCTCGACAGGACAACAGCCGCAGTGAACCAGCCTGTCAAGTTCACGTTCAATACAGAAGGATATCCTTCCGCTACAAATATCAGATGGACATTCCCTGACGGAAAGATATTGACAGGAACCGAAGTTTCATATGGTATCCCTTCATCAGGCACCCAGCATGTGACACTTACTGTTCACCTCGGAGACAAGGACAAGAGCTGGAATATCGAATTGCAGATCCGTGACTATGTCGTAAATTACATCGACTGGGAATGTGTCGGAGCCAACTATAACGGATTCAAAGGCTCTTGCCCTGTATTCTCGCCTGACGGAAAGACGGTCTATAACATAACCTTCAACAAGACGACCTGCCTGTATGCATTCAATGTGGAGACAGGTGAGAAGATTTGGGTTTATGAACCTTCAGCCGCATCGGGCAGTTACAATCCTTTGACTGTCAACCCCGTAACAGGTGACATCTATTTCGGAACCACAACCGCCGGCCAGTTCTACTGCGTGAACGCAAGCGGCAGCCTCAAATGGAAATTTGACGGTGCAGGTTCAATGAAGAGCGCGGCTCCTGCCGTAAACAAGGACGGAAGCGAGGTATATATCGGAGATAATACAGGCAATATCTTCGCCCTCGATGCGGCAAGCGGCGCAAAGAAATGGCAGGCGGCTCTCGGCTCAGCAACCGCAGGACTTCTTGTCAATGGCAATGAGCTCGTTGCAGGTGCAACCAACGGAACCGTGACATTCTACAACACGGCAGACGGCACAGCCATTTCTTCACTCAAATTCGCATGCATGACCGACATCACAGGTTTCGCTGTCGGAAATGACAAGAGGACAGTCTATCTCCCTGCAAAAACAGCGATGTGCTCATTCGATCTGGAGACCAGGTCCATATTGGTAGAATCGCTGTCTGTGGCAGACAACAACCTCTATGAGCCTGTAGTTGCACCTAACGGAAATGTCTATGTGGCAGGAAAAGACAACTGTGTCTATTGCCTCGACAAAGACCTTACCAGGGTTGTATGGAAATACCAGCACACAGATGCTGCCGGCAAGGTTGTCAATGCGTTCAACTACTCTCACCCTTGCGTGGATACAGAGAACCATCTCTACATCACCTCAGGTCAGGCAGGAAACGTGTCGTACATCTTCAATGCAGACGGAACAATCAAGGAATCATGGACTTACGGTTCATCCAACCAGCAGAAACAGATGGGTGGAAACAACTATCTGAACGGCGTCTTCTATTCTGCATTCGTAGGAAATACCGGGGACAACGGAGCATTCTACGGCAAATATGTAGGCGGTGAAAGAGCCAATACTTGGAGCACCCACGGCGGTGACATCTGCGGCTCATGCTGCCTGAAATAAAAACCAAGATATCCGGTGCGCCTCCGGGTGTGCCGGAACAATAAAAATCATTGAAAATGAAAAAATTGAAAATATTTTCAATCATAGCTGCAACATTGGCCTTGCCCGCATTTGTCGCCTGCACGGACGACGACAGTGCTAAGGTTCAGAACCTGGCTGCAAAAGCAACCATCACACAAGGTGGCTACTATTCTGCTGACGGAAGTCTGAAGACTCCGACCTGGGGCAAAGAGGACAAAGCCGCCATTATGCTCTATGCTGACGGAAAACTCAGCAAGGCGACGGCGACCCCGCTTCTCAGCGGAAGCACAACTGCACAGTTCCTGTTCAACATCCTCGCCAACAGGGAGGAGACGGACGTCCTGAGCTGGTATCCTGCCGATGCCGAAATCTCCTTCAGCGGACACGACGTTACTGTAAATATCCCTACTGAGCAGACTGGAAGCGAATTTCCTGTGATGTTCGGAATGGACAGGCAGAACGTGAACCGCTACGAAGGATGCAAGTTCACGCTGAAGCCTGCAGGCTGCATGGTCTATGTCAATGTCGCTATGGGTGACTATGATGTCAAGTCGCTGGAACTCACTGCGAAAGGAGGCGAGAATATCGCGGGAACAGTCACTGTCAATACAGACAACGGTACTGCTGTGGCAACTGCTGCTTCTGTCAAGGTTACTCCTGCCACGCCGGTCGATTGCAGGACTGCATCCGTATCGATTCCTGTCTATTGCGCTCCGGTGACATTGACGAAAGGCATTTCCGTAAAGATTACCACATCGGCTGGGCAGACCATCACATCTTCTGTAAATGATGAAATAGTACTTACGTCCGGCGGAAAGTACAATACTGCGAAAGTCGCTGAAGGCGAGTCCACTGAACTCGTTTTCTGCGGAGACAATCATGTTTATGTCATCAATGCCAGCACGGCAAAAGATACTTACAAAGAGGGTATCCTCTGGAGCCTTGACGTGAAGACTCTTGCTCCTGTACTCGGTCTGGCCGAAAACAGATGCGACCATCTGGACGAGTGCAAGTTCGTGGACAACGGAACCAAGCTTCTGCTTACAAGCTCTTACGGCTGGTGTGCGCTTCTGGACTATGCGACGGGGAAAGTCCTCTTCCATACCACTCAGACACCGAATGCCCACTCGGCGGAGTTCATTCCGGGCGGATATGTTGCCGTGGCTACTTCTGTCGGTTCGACTACATTGCATAATAAAGTACAGCTCTACAGCATCGACAAGAGCGAGACGATTCTTGCCAGCGCAGAGTTATATTCCGGTCACGGTGTAGTCTGGGATTACAGCAGAAATGTGCTCTACGGTGCAGGTGGAGATCTTGTCAAAATTTTCAATCTTACACTTGGAGCGACCCCTTCAATAACATTGAAAAAGACCATCAAGGCGCCTAAGAACGGTATCCACGACCTGATGCGAGTGGACAACAACACGCTCACCGTCGCAGGTGACCACGCTTATCTTTTCAATGTCGAGACAGAATTGTTTACGGAAATGGCTCTTTTCAGCGGTTCTTCATCCATCAAGTCATTGAACTACAACGGTGAGACCGGTGAGATCTGGTACACTGACGCCACCATTCCTGAAGGCAGTCAGAGCTGGTCGTCCCAGAAGATCAGATACAGCACCAACAAAGACGGCTCCAGTGCCGAACGTATCATCAAGGTCCCGGATATGGATATGTACAAGGTGAGGGTGAAGAACTGGTAGTTTTGTAAAAAAATGCCTATTTTTGTAGGTTAAATGCTTAACGACGACAGGCAATTATTGAACAAGATAGCAGATGGGGATGTCAAAGCACTTGGCATCCTCTATGTGCTATATGCTTCAAGGGTGCGTAATTTTGCATTCAGCTTGCTGAAGAACTCATCGGAAGCGGAAGATCTGACTCAGGACCTGTTCTTGAAAATCTGGAACACGAGAGAGAATCTGAGAAGCGTGGATTCATTGCAGTCCTACCTTTTCAGCATGACTCACAATTCGGTGCTCAACTTGATCAAGCACAAGAACGTAAAGGACAGGTATCGTGACCATGCCGCTGATACGCACACAGAAGAATATGAGCCGTTGTCGCAAATAGATACCGCCCAGTTGCTGCAGAACATCGATGAGGCGCTGGAGCGGATGTCGGTATTGCGTAAGACCATCTTCAAGATGCACAGATATGAACATAAGACATATCAGGAAATAGCTGATGCTCTGATGATCAGTCCGAAGACGGTACAGTACCACATATCTTGCGCATTGTCCGAGTTGCGGAAATTATTATAAAACACATAATTTATATGAAACGTAATTTACTGATTTTAGCTGTTGCTGCATTGGGCATTGTCTCTTGTGGAAACAATGAGCCGCAGTATGCGAACAGGGCGGAGAAAATCGTCGCAGAGATTCACAACCCCGCTTCCAAGTATGTTGTAGTTGCTTGTCACAGAGGTGATTGGAGGAACTACCCGGAAAACTCCATTCCTGCCATCGAGTCCATTATCCGTATGGGTGCGGACATCATGGAGCTCGACCTCAAGCTCACCAAGGACAGCGTTCTGGTCCTGTCTCATGACGCCACTCTGAACCGCTGCACCACAGGAAAAGGCCTCGTAAGCGATTATACATTGGACGAAATCAAGCAGATGCGACTGAAGAGAGCACACGGTGTAGCTACGGATTCACTCCGCATGCCTACCCTCCGCGAAGCACTCGAATGCTGCAAAGACAGGATTTGTGTCAATGTGGACCAGGGATATGAGTACTACGATATGGTACTGGCCATCACTGAGGAACTCGGTGTGACCGACCAGATTCTCATAAAGGGCAAGAAGCCGGTAGCGGCGGTTGCTGCCAAAATGGCTGAGCATGAGCACAATATGATGTACATGCCTATCATTGACATCCAGAAGGAACATGGTCAGGCTCTCTTCAACGAATACATGGAGACAGGCACAGTTCCTCTTGCTTATGAGGTTTGCTGGAAGAAGACGACTCCTGAGGTAGAAGACTGCTTCAAGAAGATAATCGCTTCAGGCTCAAAGCTTTGGATTAACACTATCTGGGGAAGCCTCTGCGGCTATCTCGATGATGACAAGGCTCTCGACTGCGGCAATCCTGCTGAGGTTTATGACCAGGTCATCGCATATGGCGCGTCAATGATTCAGACTGACCGTCCTGAGCAGCTGATCAGCTATCTCCGTAAGAAAGGACTTCACGACTAGAGAGGGGAACGGAGATGTTTGACTTCTTCAATATGAGCGCACCGTCAGCAGTCAAAGTTGCGCCTGAAAATGCTGACAAAGTCTGGAAGCGTAAGCGTTTACAGACCTTTTTGACTATCACTTTCGGCTATGCCCTCTACTATGTGTGCCGAATGTCGATGGGCGTAATGAAGCAGCCGCTTATAGATGCCGGCCTGCTCAATGCCACCCAGCTCGGTATCATCGGCGCCTGCCTCTACTGGTGCTATGCCGTGGGCAAATTCGTGAACGGCTTCCTTGTGGACACTGCCAATGTCAAGAGATTCATGGCCGCCGGCCTGATCGCTTCCGTTGCCGCCAACTTCATAATGGGAGTGCTGGGCGTTTCTGCAGCCAAGGCAGGACTCAGTAGTTCATTGATATTCATCCTCTTCGCGATAATGTGGGGAATCAACGGCTGGGCTCAGTCAATGGGTGCTCCTGCCGCTATCGTGGCATTGTCCAGATGGTTCCCGCTCAAGATACGCGGAACTTATTACGGATTCTTCAGCGCGTCCCACAACATTGGCGAAGGCCTTTCATTCATATTCGTCGGCTCCATCGTGGCTGCGTTCGGATGGAGATGGGGTTTCTTCGGTGCGGCCTGTGCCGGCATATTGGGGGTTATCCTGATACTGCTCTGGCTTCACGACACACCTGAAAGCAACGGTCTGCCTCCGGTTGAGGTCCTCTCCGGTGAGAAGACTCAGCAGGAGTATGACGCGGACAAGACCGCAGCCGGAATGTCCGCAGGCAAGGACAATTCAGAGGCTCAGACTCAGGAAACCAGAAGAATACAGAGAGCCGTGCTCAGGAATCCGGGAGTGTGGATATTGGCATTGTCCAGCGCATTCATGTACATGAGCCGTTATGCCATCAATGAATGGGGAACTATTTTCCTGCAGGAGACGTACGACTACGAATTGACAGCAGCGGCAGCCATCATCGGCATCAACCCTATCTTCGGAGTTCTCGGAACCGTATTTTCAGGCTGGTTCTCCGACAAGGTGTTTAAGGGTGACAGAAAATATCCTGCATTCGTCTCAGGAATTCTCGAGGCGATCGCCCTGTTCCTGTTCCTCTTCGGCGGCGGAAGCAAGTTCGTGCTTGTCCTGTCAATGGTTCTCTTCGGTGTCGCTATCGGAGTGCTCATCAGCTTCATAGGCGGACTGATGGCGATCGACCTTGTGCCGAGAAAAGCCACCGGTGCTGCTCTCGGAATTGTCGGCATGGCATCATACGCTGCAGCAGGTATCCAGAATATCGTTTCCGGACTCTTGCTGGACGGCAACACTTTCGAGACAGTGAACAAACTTGGTGAAACTGTTGTAAGACACGACTTTACCTATGTCAGCTGGTTCTGGTTCGGAGCAGCTGTCATATCATTCCTGCTTCCGGTCCTGAACTGGAGACGCAAACAGCAGGAAATCTGATAATACAGGACTCCTACAGATCCGTTCCTCGCAGTTCTATTCCGTCGGCATCCCAGTCTATCTGGTCGGTATCCGGTTCGTTGAATGGCTGCAGGAACGGATTGTGCGTTCTCTCATCCGCAATACTGCTGGCTCCTCCGTGTCCCGGGAAAACCGTGACATCCGCAGGCAGGACCAGCAGTTTTTCCATAATGCCTACGATCAGCTGGTCGTAATCTCCTCCTGGCAGGTCGGTCCTCCCGATGCAGCCGGCGAAAAGCGTATCTCCCGTGAACAATGCCTTGTCCGCGGCGTCGTACAGGCAGACGCCTCCAGGAGTGTGTCCGGGGGTGGATATGACAGTGAACTCGGTCTTGCCGAAACTCAATGTCTGATTCTCGGTGAGATGCAATGTGCAGAAAGAAGTATCGACACTCTTCAGGCCGAAACGCCTGCCGTAATCGTCCTTGAGCAGGTAGTCATCCTCCGGGCTCATATAGACCGGAATATCATATTTTTCGGCACATTCTTTCACGCCGTAGATATGGTCAGGATGCCCGTGGGTGAGCACTATCATCTTGGGAGTCAGGCCTTTCTCCGCGATTTTGGAATACAGGGCTTCCGCCTCTCCGGCAGTGTAGAAACCCGGGTCAATGATGGCGCACTCACCGGTTTCGTCACCGGCGACATAGCAGTTTACCTCGAAGGGATTGAAGTGGAATGTCAGTACTTTGAGCATAGTGATTGTCGTTTTGAACAGCACATTTTGGCAAAATTAAGAAAAACCACTTTGTTTTCCTTGTGAAAGTATCGTATTTTTGCACTACAACACGTTCACAAGAAAACTATGCATATCGGAATAGCAGGCAACATAGGTTGCGGGAAAACGACATTGACCCGTATGCTCTCGGAGCATTATGGGTGGACTCCCAAGTACGAGGCGGTCACCTATAACCCTTATCTGGAGGATTACTACAAGGATATCAAGCGCTGGTCTTTCAATCTCGAGGTGTATTTCCTGACCCAGAGGTTCAAGGACGTGCTCGAGATCGCCCATTCCGATGAAGTCATCATCCAGGACAGGACCATTTTCGAGGGAGTATATATCTTCGTGGCCAACAACAAGGCCATGGGAAATCTCACGGACCGCGACTACGAGACCTATATGGACCTGTTCCGTCTGATGATGTCGCTTGTGAAGGCCCCGGATCTTCTCATCTACCTGAAATCTTCAGTTCCGCATCTGGTGGCCCAGATACAGAAACGCGGAAGAGAATATGAGAAAAGCATTGAACTTGAGTATCTTGAGGGACTCAACGAGCGCTACGAAAAGTGGATCGCCGAGTACCCGGGCAGGGTGCTGACCATCGACGCTGACGGCCTCGATTTCCAGAACCGTCCGGAAGACTTCGCGTCCATCACCGACAAGATAGATTCAGAACTGTACGGCTTGTTCTAACAGTACTTTTCCTGCCGCTCAGAAAAGCATTGCCAGGTGATAGGCGAAGAACGCCATCAGCCAGGCTACAATCATCGTATAGACGCAGCAGGCTATAGCCCAACGCCATTTTCCGGTCTCATTCTTTATCGCCACGAATGTCGCGATGCACGGGAAATACAGCAGGATGAATACCATGTAGGACAATGCCGCGGCCGGCGAAATGTCCTTCAGCAGCGCACTCTGAAGCTGGGTGTCCTCGCTAAGATCCTGCCCTTCCGAGACCTTAGCCCCGTCTGCATACATCACGCCCAACGTGCTGACTACAAGTTCTTTGGCGGCGATACCCGTAAGCAGCCCCACATCCATTTTCCAGTTGAAGCCGAGCGGCTCCATGGCAGGTGACACCAGCCTTCCGAGCTGGCCGATATATGAGTTTTCCTGTTGTGCGACATAGAGTGAGTCGATCTGCCCGGCGAGAAGAGAAACCTCCGGGGTAGCCTCTGCATTGACCTTGTCAGAAACTGCGGCGGTGTAGGCTTCCTGGGCGACGGACAGTTCCTTGCTCTTAGGGAAATAGCCTAAGAACCAGATGATTATGGAGCAGACAAGGATGGTGGTGGCCATTTTCTGCAGATATTGCTGGCCCTTTTCCCATGTATGACGCCAGATGGCTTTTCCGGTAGGAACCCTGTATGGCGGAAGTTCCATAACGAACGGCAGGTCATCATCTTTCACGAATTTGCTCAGCAAAATGGCGGAGAATATCGCGAGCACGATACCCAGCATATAGATGCCGAGCAGGGCAAGCGCCGCATTGTGCGGGAAAAACGCTCCGGCAATCAGCACGAAGATAGGCAGTCTTCCGGCACAGGACATGAACGGAATGATGGCTATGGTTATCATCCGGCTCTTTCTGCTCTCGATTGCACGTGTCGCCATAATCGCAGGCACATTGCAGCCGAAGCCCATCACCATAGGGATGAATGACTTGCCGTGCAGGCCGATCTTGTGCATCAGCTTGTCCACGATGAATGCGGCTCTGGACATATATCCGGAGTCCTCCATCAGGGAGATGAAGAAGTAGAGTATCAATATGTTAGGCAGGAACACCAGCACGCTTCCCACACCGGAAATCACGCCGTCCACTACCAGGTCCTTCACCCATCCGTCCGACATTATGGACGCCACGAATGCCCCGAACTTGCCGACCAGCCAGTCGATCCACTGCATCGGATAGTCGCCCAATGTGAATGTCGCCTGAAAAATGAGATAGAGTATCGCGATAAATATCGGGAACGCCATCCACTTGTTCGTCACGACAGCATCTATCTTGTCCGTCAATGTCTTTTTGGGCGTTATGTCCAGGTGCGGCTTGTACGTCTCGGCGAGCGCGCCCTGGATGAATGCGTACTTGGCGTCCACGATGGCCGACTCTGTATTTGTATGCAGCAGATCTTCAATCCTCTTCTCCTCCTCAGTCCGCGCAGTTATGATTTCATCCCTGTTCGGAAGGGTCTCGATGACCTTCTCTATGTCCTTGTCGTCTTCCAGGTACTTGATTGCCAGATACCTCGTGGAGTACTTGTCCCTCAGCGAGTTGTTCTTCTGCAGAAGAAGTTTTATACGGTCAATGCTCTTTTCGAGTTCGGCTCCATGGTTGATGTGAATATGTCTTGCGAGTTTCGCGTCGCTCTGCGTATATATCTGGATGACAGTGTCGAAAAGCTCCGGAATACCCGTTCCGTCACGGCTTATCGTAGGGCAGACAGGCATACCCAGGAGATAGCCCAACTGCTTTATATCCAACTTGTCACCTTTCGCCTTCAGCTCATCGTACATATTCAGCGCCATCACCACTCTGAGGTTCATGTCGATGACCTGGGTGGTGAGGTAAAGGTTTCGTTCGATATTGGATGCGTCCACCACATTGATGACGACATCAGGCACATTGTTAATCAGATTCTTGCGGACATAGAGCTCCTCAGGGCTGTAGGCGGAAAGCGAGTACGTTCCCGGCAAGTCCACAAGCACGAACTTGTAGCCCTTATATTCGAAAGAGCCCTCTTTGGCATCCACGGTCACTCCGCTGTAGTTGCCCACGTGCTCGTGTGCGCCTGACGCGATATTGAACAGTGAAGTTTTACCGCAGTTTGGATTCCCCACAAGCGCCACCCTGATGACGTGGCCCCGCTCCTCGGCGAGGTTGCTCATCATCTTGTTCAGCGACCATTCCTCATCACAGTCGTCAGCGAAAATGGTGTCGAATGCGTGGTCTTGCTGCATGGCTTTCTTGGCCTCGCTCTCACCGATGACCTCTATCTGGTCGGCCTCGCTCCGTCTCAATGAAAGTTTGTAGCCAAGTATCTCATATTCGATAGGATCTCTCAGCGGAGCATTGAGAACCACCGTCACTTTCTTTCCGGCGATGAAACCCATCTCAATCAGACGCTTCCGGAAGCTCCCGTGGCCGTTCACCTTTACGATGACGCCCTGCTCTCCGGTGTTCAAATCAGATAATTTCATACTATCAAAAATTTTAAATTCTTTCTTTTCCGCCGTTGCCGCCTACTCCATTGAATTCATGTCAATGAGGTTGTTCAGCAGTGCGTACACGGTCAGGCCGGCCACAGTCTTGATGCCGGTTTTTCTCGTTATGTTCTTCCTGTGAGTTATCACAGTATATATGGAAATGCAGAAATGGTCCGCTATCTCCTTGTTCTGCATGCCTTTAGCCACACATACCAGTATCTCCTTCTCCCTCGCGGACAGCTCTTCTCCTTCTGCCTTCGCCTCATTTGGGACTGATTTCAATGTAGAGGTCAGCTTCTGCTCTATTTCATCGGATCTGTCTGACAGATAGATGGTCGCATCATAGCCTGCCGCAATACCGGCATCCATAGCAGATGAAAGCAGCGCTACCACAGGCACATCCAGAATGTTTTTTATCGTATCCCGTCCTGCAGAGCGGCCCGACCTGTCAAAAGCCGCCATATCCACGATGACAATGTCGGCATCATATTCTCCCAACTGCTTCTCCGGCTCATCAGACACATACTGAAGCATACCGCAGACATCGAAGCCGGAAAAATTGTCAATGACGTGCCTGATGCCCTCAGCAATGATTACTGACGGCTCGATTATGAGAATTTTTCTTACTGGCTCTCTCATTTTTCCGTTACTCCCAATGCCTTTTCCCTTGCCGCCGCCATAGGGACAAGAATTTCATCTTCAATATAAGTGTGTTTCCCCAGATCATCCTCCAATCTGTACAGGCAATCCAGCACATCCTGTATGAGATTGCTGTCGCAGCTCTGAGGCAAGTACTTCATTACTATATTCTTGAGGTCGTTCAGCTTCTCTTCCACATTCGAATGGCTCTCCTCATACTGCCCGATTCTGTAGCCTGTCCCTGTGACAGTCCCTTCAGAAAGTTCCTTGATATACGGGAACACTGTCGCCTCCTCATATTCGAAATGCTTCAGAATCTCGCTCTTGTACCCTTTATAGAATCGCGTAAGAATCTGGCAATGCTTCTCGTCGCAATCCTTGATCATCTTATTGACAGCCTTTTCCAATGTCTCCAAGGCCTTTCCCATATAATAATGGTGCGAATAGTGAAGATACGTCACTATATCCTTCATGCTGCTTCTCGAAATCTCCTCTTTGGAAGGGACATAATTGTCAATGATATATATCTTGCTGATCAGCAGAAGCGTATGAGGATTGACATTGCTTTCGGCGCAAACCTCTTCTATCGTTTTTTCTCCGAATCCGAAGTTTATGCCGAGTCGGCGTATAACCCCTAAAAGTCTATGGTCTGCGTCAGGCAAATCTGCCATTTTCATCCCCGTAGAGAGCAGTTTCCCATTATGTTTATCTGTCAATGTCATAATTCCATGAGTTAAACAAAGCAAAGTTAATAATCCTTAACCGAAAGTAAAAGCGGTGCTCCTTCACAGGAAACCGCTTTTAACAACAATCAAAAGGATTCACTTTAACGTATGTAATCTTTTCCAGCTAACTTTGTAATCTTTGTGTGTCTTTCCGGTATATATTCCTTTTTTCATCGGTCGTGTGCCTCCAGCACACTCGTTCTTCAAAAAGTAATCTATCCTCGAAAAACCATCACAAATCTTTACCAAGTTATTTTTAAAAGATTACATTATGGCTTATAATCTCAATCCAACGACTGCAAAGTTACATTCAAGGGAAATACTGCACAATCCCCAATAATGGTTAAATTTGCAGAGAAAAAACATAAGGAAAAATGAGTAAGAACACACGGAAGAAACTGGAACTTCATATGCCCGGCAAGCGTCTGCTTCTGCACGCCTGCTGTGCCCCTTGCTCTTCTGCAATAGTTGAATGTCTTGTAAATCAAGGTATTAGGCCAGTGATATTCTATTCCAATTCAAACATTTTTCCGGAAGAAGAATACCTCAAGCGCCGTAACGAATGCATCCGCTATGCTGAAGAGACAGGATTGGATATAGTCAATGATGACTACTGCCACGAAGACTGGCGGTGCATAGCCCGGGGCCTGGAACACGAAGGGGAAAGAGGCGCAAGATGCTCAGAATGTTTCAGATACCGCTTGGAGAGAGCAGCCTCCTATGCACACCGTAACGGCTTCGACGTGCTCGCCACCACCCTCGCTTCTTCCAGATGGAAGGATCTTGCTCAGGTCAATGCAGCCGGAGCCTATGCCTGCGGCCTTTTCCCGGGCGTCACCTGGTGGGATATGAACTGGCGGAAGGGCGGACTCCAGGAAAGGCGCAACGAAATCATCCGCGAGCACGGATTCTATAACCAGTTGTACTGCGGATGTGAATTCAGCCTCGCCACATCTGAGGCCATCAAGAAGGAACGTTAGTACAGAAGATCCGGATTGTTCTTATGGTCGCTTGAAAGGAAATCGAAGTGGCTTGAATGCCAAGTCCACGTGAAAAGCACACCGGAAGCGGCATCTTTCATCGTAACCGTCTGGCGGAACACCTTGCTGAACCGGATTTCCCGACCGGAAGAGACCATCTCGCCCAGGCATTTCCATCCGCCTGCAGTGAGTCCGAACACATAAATCGCTGTCCCGTTTCCGGAAGCAGAACGCACGCCGACCACAAGTTCCATCTCCCCGTCATCGGTAAAGTCGTGAGGTCCGACTGCGTACTCATTGGTTTTCAGCTCATTGCCTCCGTTGAACCCTATTTTCGGATAAGTCTTTCCGGAAGAAGTCGCCATGTTCGGCTTGCCGTCAATGAACAGGACCGTCCTTTTTCCCGATGCGTCTTCTACAGCCGTGACAGCGCTGTTCCCATAGTAGAAAGTGAGAACTTTGAACGCTTCTCCATAAGAGGAGAAGGTCAATGTCTTGCCTGCAGAACCGCATTGGGCTGCAGTAAAAGCAAATCCGCCCTCCAATCCAGAGATGAAGGGCGTCTGTGCCATAGCATTGAAAGCCAATGCTTCAAGTATCATGACTGCCACGCAGGCAGCAAATGTTTTCAGTGTTCTCATCAGGATGCAAAGTTAGAAAAAAATCGCATTCCTTCAGAAGACTGTCCGTCAGATTTTAGTGAGAAGTCCCTCTTCAAGGTCCTGTGCTGCGGTCTGCTTGATTCTGTAGTGGAGCTTCTTGCCTGTAGCATTGAGCGGAATCTCCTCCACGAACCTGTAGTAGCGAGGACGCTTGAAATTGGCGATGTACGGGCTTTCCTTGCAGAACGCATCCAGCTCTTCTACTGTCAATGAGTCATCACCTTTGATGACATAGGCTGTGACAAGCTGGCCTCTGACTCTGTCCGGGACAGCAGTGACGATGCAGTCCTTGACCTTAGGGTTCATGTTGAGGACTTCTTCCACCTGGGTAGGATAGATATTCTCGCCTGAAGATATGATCATGTCGTCCTTTCTGCCCACGATGGTCACGAAATGGTTCTTGTCCCATGTGGCCAAGTCATTGGTATAGATGAAATCCTTGTAGTATTTTTTGCTCGTCTCTTCAGGGTTGTTGTAATAGCAATAAGGGGATTTTGCCGGGCTGCTGATGATTACTTCGCCCACTTCCACACCGTCAGTGGCAGCCAGTTCCTCAGGTTCGGCCTTGCGGTCTTCGAATACTTTTACCACTCTTACATCGTCGTCGATGCAGGATGCCCCTGCTGTACCTGCGTATTCAGGAAGGTCAAACGGACGCAGGAACGTGTTCCAGAAAGTCTCGGTGGTTCCGTATCCGTTGAATATGTTGTGTGTCAGCACTTTCTGGTATCTTATGCAGGATGCTTTCTCCAGCGGGCTGCCCATGGTCACAATGCCTCTGAGCGAACTTATGTCCTTCGGGTTGCTTTCCTGTGCGTCGGCGAGGTCTTCCAGCACGGTAGGTACTCCGATCAGGAAGGAAATGTGGTATTTCCCGACATATTCCAATGTTTTCTCTGCATTGAACTTGCCCATGATTACCATGCAGCCTCCGGCGTACAATGTCGGGCAAGGTCCTGCACAGTGGAGTCCTCCTCTGTGGAACCATGGCGTGGTGTTCATCGTGATGTCCCTGTAGCTCATCGGGAAATGAATCATCACGTCGTGGCTGGAGAGAACTTCATTGATGCTGGTGAGCGGAACTGCTTTCTGTCGGCCGGTCGTTCCTGAGGTATATAGTCTGGTGGTCTCGTCATAGATGTTGAGTTCATATGGCGGGACAGGGTCCTCTGTGGTAGAGTTGCCTACATAGTCATTGTATGAGAGGATGTCGCCGTGGCTTGTCGCATCCGTGACGATCAGTCTTTCCGGCTTGAAGGTGGCAAGACTTACGGCTTCAAGTATCTCGGCTTCCCTCTTGGAGTCGAAAAGCAGGATGCGCGGCTTGGAGTCATCTATGTTCTGTGCGATTTCACCAGGGCTTAGGCGGTAGCTTACCGGACAGTTCACAGTGTGAAGTTTGTGGCAGGCCACATATACGAATACGAATTCCGGGCAGTTGAGGAGCTGGTACATTATCACGTCTCCTTTCTTCATTCCGTCCCTGAGCATGGCTGCGGCGAACTTGTTGCTTTCGCGGTTCAGTTCATCGTAGGACCATCTCCTGTCTGTGTCAGGATATATCAGTGCGCCCCTGTTTCCATATCTCCTGACATTGCGCATAAAGCCGGCAATCCAAGTGTATTCTCTTTCGAAAATCTGTCTGAATTCTGTGTTCATGTCGTTTCGTGTATTCTTGTTTGTAAATTGTTACGGCTGCAAAATTATAAAGGAGGGAAGAATGGACTAAATTTTTGTGATTAGATGCCTCCATATTTGATGAAATCCTGTAAAGAGTGGTGAAAAGCCGCATTTTGTGGCAAAACAATGACTGTTTTTACCCGGCAGATGCAACAAAAAGGAGATTTTCCGCATCTAAAAGAAGGTTATTGACACAGATTTTATGAGAAAATTGAGAAATATATTGCTTTTGGCATTGACCTGTCTGCCGGTGCTGTCGTGCTCGGTGCTGGGCAGTGACATGCTCTATGACATCGCCGGGATAACGCTGCGGATTTATCGTAGTGACGCGGACGGAAATGATTCGCTGAACCCGGATGTGAATGCTGAAGGGTTTGACCCGGGCAAGGTGACTGTAATGTGGGAAGGAAAGACGTATCGCGTGGAGGAGTCTGAGGATTCCGGCGTTTCCCCAATGACCTACCTTCCGGTGTTTTACGGGCTCAGGCTGAGTACCGACAACTTCGGAAAATGGTATTTCTGGTTCGGGGAACTGAGCGGTGAAGATGACATTGACAATAAGGACCTCGTCATCGACTGGGGCGACGGGACATCCGACACCATAACTGTATATAACAGGTTGAAGTGGAAGGTCAATGGAGAGCCGTCGATTACAAGGCGTTTCTACATCAATGGGGAGAAGCAGAATTCTGACATTCCGGTCTTCAAATTTGTCAAATGAAGACTTCTGTTGTTCAATAGAAGCCATACTTTTTGACGCGAATGATAAATTTCTTACTTTTGTACCGTCACTGTTCTGGCAGGTGTCAGGAAAGTGGCGGCATTGTTTTGTAAACGCGTTTAAACTAAAGAATTATGCATATAGCTATCGCTGGTAATATCGGCAGCGGCAAGACCACATTGACAAGGATGCTGGCTGCGAGATATGGTTGGACTCCGAAGTACGAGTCTGTGGATTTTAACCCGTATCTGTCTGATTTCTATGATGATATGAGCAGATGGTCGTTCAATCTCCAGATTTACTTCCTGAACAAGAGGTTCAAGGACGTGGTGGATATTTCCAAGAACAGCGAAACTATCATCCAGGACAGGACAATCTATGAGGACGCCAAGATTTTCGCGCCTAACCTGCACGATATGGGCCTCATGAGTTCCAGGGACTTCGATACATATTCAGACTTGTTCGATCTGATGATGTCTCTGGTGAAGATGCCTGACCTGCTCATCTATCTCAAGTCTTCCATTCCTAATCTTGTGTCCCAGATCCAGAAAAGGGGCAGGGAATATGAGAAGACTATCCGTATCGACTATCTTACCGGACTGAACGAGCGTTATGACAAGTGGATAGACTCTTACAAGGGACATCTTCTCGTCATTGACGCGGACAAATACAAGTTCGGAAACAAGGAAGAGGATTTCGAGGCAGTGACCGATATGATTGACTCAGAACTGTTTGGCCTTTTCCCGTCTCAGGAAACTAAGTAAAGTTTATTTTATATGACAACAAGACCGACAATTATCGATTTCGTTGAGAAATACACTCGCGAGTTCGCGTCTCACGTTTTCTTGCGTGAGAAACCGGCTGACCATTGGACCGAAACGACATTTGAACAGACCCGCCTTGAGGCTTACAGAGTGGCTGCAGGACTTATGGCTCTCGGCCTGAACAAGGGAGACAAAGTATCGCTGCTTTCTGAAGGCCGCAACATGTGGGTTATAGGAGAGCTCGGTATTCTGTATGCCGGAGCTGTCAATGTTCCTCTTTCCATCAAACTGGAAGAAGGCAGTGACCTGGTTTTCAGAATCAAGCATTCCGATTCCCGTTTCGTGATGGTTTCAGGAACGCAGCTTCCTAAGATAAGACGTATTATGTCTGAAATTCCGGGCGTGGAGAAAGTCATTGTGCTCGATGACCTTGCGGAATATAAGGAGAATGAGATACCGATGTCCGAGGTGCTGAAACTCGGCGACAAGTTCATCAAGGAGAATCCGGGAGCGCTCGAGGAGAGATACAAGTCCATCGGACCGGATGATTATGCCAATATCAGCTATACCTCCGGCACCACTGCTGACCCTAAGGGTATCCTCCTGACTCACAGGAACTACACTGCCAATGTGGAGCAGGCTCATTCTGTAGTTGCGATTCCAGAGGAAGCCGTGATGCTTATCATTCTGCCTCTCGACCATTGCTTCGCCCATGTTGCGGGTTTCTATACGATGATGTCCTATGGCGGAAGTATCGCCACCGTTCCGGTCGGAAAGACTCCTATGGCATCACTTAAGAATATCCCGATGGCTATCAAGGAGGTAAGACCTCACGTGATGCTTTCTGTTCCTGCACTCGCACGTAACTTCAAGAAGAATGTCGAGGCCGGAATCAAGGCCAAGGGCCCTAAGGTGGAGAAACTCTACAACTTCGCATTGAACCTGGCCATTTCCTATAATAAGGAATATTACAATAGAGGCGGATTCTTCCAGCTCTGGAAAAAACCTCTTATGGCTCTCTTCGACAAGATCATCTTCAAGAATGTGCGTCAGGGATTCGGCGGTAGGATGATGTTCTTCGTGGGCGGCGGTGCGCTTCTGGATATCGAGCTCCAGAGATACTACTGCGCCATCGGCATTCCGATGTTCCAGGGTTATGGCCTTTCCGAGGCGACGCCGATCATTTCCGCAAACTCTTTCGACGCCTGCATCTTCGGTTCGTCCGGCCGTGTAGTGAAGCCGATGGAAATCAAGATCTGTGACGGGGACGGCAAGTCTCTCGGCTATGGCGAGAAAGGTGAAATCGTCATCAAGGGCGAGAATGTGATGGCAGGTTACTGGAAGAACCCTACCGCAACCGCTGAAACAGTTGTTGACGGCTGGCTCCATACCGGTGATATGGGTTATATGAGGGACGAGACCTTCCTTTATGTGGTAGGCCGTTTCAAGTCATTGCTCATTTCCGCTGACGGCGAGAAATATAGTCCGGAAGGATTTGAGGATTCGCTTACTGACAGTTCGAAATACATTGACCAGGTGGTTCTTCACAACAATCAGGACCCATATACGACAGTGATCATCGTTCCTAACAAGGAGACTCTGAAGGACTTCGTGAAGACAGAGAATCCTGGTATCGACCTTACTTCCCGTGAGGCTAAGGAGCTGATGCTGAAGAAGATTCAGGATGAGGTCAATTCCTACAGGAAGGGCGGTTCACGTGCCGGCATGTTCCCTGAAAGATGGCTTCCTGCTGCGATCATCGTGGCAGACGAGCCGTTCACGGAGCAGAACCACATGGTGAACAGTACCATGAAGATTGTCCGCGGAAAGGTGGAGAAGCACTATGCTGACCGCATTGAATATGCATTGACGGCAGAAGGCAAGAACCTCCTTAACGAGAAAAACATTGCATCGCTGTAGAGCGGTACAATGTTTTTTCGTGCTTCGGACGGGACTTGAACCCGTACAGGCATTGCTGCCCAAGGGATTTTAAGTCCCTCGTGTCTACCAATTCCACCACCAAAGCGAATTGGAATGACAAAGTTAGATAAAAATGTTTAAAAACAAAATATAGACAAAATGGGATTACTCGATGGAAAAGTCGCCCTTATAACGGGCGCTGCTAAAGGAATCGGAAAGGCTATTGCTCTGAAGTTCGCTTCAGAAGGTGCTGATGTCGCTTTCACTGACCTCGTAATCAATGAAGCTGCTGAAGAGACGATAAAGGAACTTGAGGGGTTTGGACATAAGGTGAAAGGTTATGCTTCCAATGCTGCTGATTTCGTTCAGACTCAGGAAGTTGTGGACCAGATTATGGCAGAGTTCGGCCATATAGATATTCTCGTGAACAATGCCGGTATCACCAAGGACGGCCTGATGCTCAGAATGAGTGAGGCTCAGTGGGATGCTGTCATCAATGTAAACCTCAAGTCTGCATTCAATTTCATCCACGCATTGACTCCGATCATGGCTCGCCAGAGAGGCGGCAGCATCATCAACATGTCATCTGTGGTAGGTGTTTCCGGCAATGCAGGCCAGTGCAACTATTCTGCTTCCAAGGCAGGTCTTATCGGTCTTGCCAAGTCTATCGCCAAGGAAATGGGTCCTCGCGGCATCCGTGCAAACTGCATTGCCCCGGGCTTCATCATCTCCGATATGACCAGCGCGCTCTCAGAAGAGGTGCGTGAGCAGTGGGTGAAGACCATTCCGCTTCGTCGCGGCGGCACTCCTGAAGATGTGGCCAAGGTGGCTCTCTTCCTCGCCAGCGACCTCTCCTCTTACGTCAGCGGCCAGGTCATCCACGTCTGCGGCGCCATGAACTGCTAAATATCTACGGTCTCGTGTGCGAAACAAGCCTTTCTGCACACGTCGATACCTGATTTATATTGTCCCGTGTGCAAAATGAACGTATTTGCACACGGGATTTTACGCAATTACATATCTTCTATAGATAATCCGCTATAAATTCAATCCTGTTATCCAACTGAGACAACTTAACTGTTTTACCGTAATACTCATTACCGTAACGGCGGTTACGATAATGCCTGGTAAAAACTAAATTATCATTTGTGCAATTAATCCATAGTTTTTTTACTCCGCACACGGAATGTACATGTGCGGTTCGTCCAGCTTGAGCGTGCTCTAATGGGTGCAAGTCCCTAAACCAGCCTGATAGAGGGAATGCTATAGCCAAAGACAATGGTGTCCGCCGCGAGACGGAACCCGAAGGAAGCCTGCTTATGATGGATTTTCATTGAGAAATATGGAATAAGATACCTTATCGTAAAATGCTAGTTGTAAATGAAGTACGCTAATCATGTGTATATCGAATAAAAATAGTACCTTTGTGACAGATATGGATAGGACATACAATATATATTGCGATGAAAGTTGTCATCTTGAACATGATCGCCAAAAAGCGATGGTGTTGGGAGGTGTCTGGTGCTCCTACGACAATAGGAAAAAGATTGCCCGACAACTTAGGGCTTTGAAAATACAATATCGGTTAAGTCCAAAATTTGAGGTGAAGTGGAATAAAGTTTCCCTTTCACGTATTGATTTCTATCTTGCATTGGTAGATTTCTTTTTCGATAATCCAGACTTGCATTTTAGGGCCTTCATTGTACCGGACAAAAGTGAATTGCACCACGAGGCATTCAGCCAGACGCATGATGAGTTCTATTACAAATGTTATTTCCGGCTTCTGAAGACACTGCTTGAACCCGGCAATTCATATAATATTTATCTTGACATCAAAGATACCCAAGGAGAGTCCAAAGTACAGAAACTCCATGAGTATCTTTGCAATAGTCGCTATGATTTTGACCGTGAAATGATACGGCGCGTACAACAGGTCCGTTCACATGAACTTGAGCTTGTCGCTTTGGCAGACTTGTTTATTGGTGCGTTGTCGTATGTTCATAGAGGTTTGCACGATAGCAAAGCCAAAATGGAAGTAATAGAAAGAATACGCCAGCATTCCGGATACCAACTCATGCGCAGCACTCTTTATCGGGAGAATAAGTTTAATCTGTTTGTTTGGCATCAGGCGTAATGATAGATAAGGATTTGTTACCGGAAAAGATTTTTCTTAAAGATTTCGGAGGAAACTACAAGGCTTATATAGATGCCGTCTATGAAGTGTTTGAGCGTGATTTCATCAAGCACAAGGCGACCTTTGGTTTCCACAAACTGGCGATGAAATATCATCCGGCCTTTCAGGACAGGGCTTATACATTCTATCACATGACCCACAAAGGAGAGATTGAATCCGACCGTGAACCGGATTTTCGCCGTTGTGAATGTATGCCATGGGCTCGTCCTACCATAGAAAATACCGGTGATTGGAATTTGAAATTTTGGAGACAGGCCCGACAGCGGTCAAACAATCGGGTTTGTATTGCGCTTGAAACAGAAGATGAAACCTATTTTGTAATATTAGAAGTGAGGGAAACATACGTTTTGCTTTGGACGGCATTCTTATCGGAATATCGACATCAATCACAGAAAAAACTAAAAGAGTTTGAAGCGTGGAAACAAGGTGAGGGTGGCAACATCAGTACTCCTGACGAATTGATTGCATTGATACAGGAAGCTATAAAAAAAGCAAGAGGCTAACCTTTTACGGCCGCCTCTGTAACTCCTTCAACTACATGGTTGATGAGCTAATTCTTCTGCAAAGGTAATATTTTCCCGTGAATCCGGCAAATCTTGCAATCAAAATACATCAAAAATATTGCCACAGTTGTTTCCATTACCTTATGAGGCATATTAAAATATGCAAAAGACGCATTAATATGAAATACATCTGCACCCTTCCGCATAAATTGGCAACAAAATTGAAATAATCATTTTACGTGTGTATGCTCCAGCCGTGGAACCCTTCCATGAATACGGTGCGAAATCCCAATAGAGTTCAATTTCATACCTGCCATTGGAGTTTTTCTCCCATTGTTTGAGACGTTCGATACTTTTCCTGACTTCGTCACTTTTTTAAGGTCCAAATAAAGTCTCATTGATTTCCAGCATAATCGTGGTGGACAAGCACGGAGGCAAGTTTAAGGAACTGCATACCATAGGCATCGCGGCGGACGAGTCCGAAATCGATGGTATAGGCGAGAAAGGACGAGAGTGGATAAAAGAGCATCCTGCGCAGCCTTGTTGTAGCACGTTTGTGCTAGCCGATGAGAAAAATAGCTACTGCGGAGTACCTAAAGAGCCATTTTGACGAAGACGTGAACCTCAGCAAAATATACCGTTATCTTGACAAACTCTATAACACGCAGCAGGAATCGGTTCAGAAGATTTGCGTCGGACATGCGTTTTCCATACTTGGAGGCCGCGTCGAGATGCTGTTTTATGATGTCCATCACTCTATTTCGAAAGCTTTCGTGAAGGCGATCATCTCTCCTATTCTATATTCAACGGGGCGCAATATCGGAATGCTCAAGAGCGGAGGCTATAAATTCATTGTGGGAAGCCGTATAAAGAAATCGTATGCCGATATAGAACGGTGGCTATTGTTGCTACCCCATGAGGATGGATTGTATCGTGAACGCATTCTCGACAACGGAGACCGTCTGATATTGTCTTAGAGTTTGAAACGCGCGGCCAAAGACGCTCTAAACCATGCCAAATGTGTTGAACGCCTGAAGAAAGCCTTTGCATCAGGGAAAGTAACGAAAGACAAAATCAACAGACGCGGATACGGCAAATTCCTCAAGATAGACAATGACAATAACGACAATACGGCTCAGACTGCCTCTTAATGACACGGTTATGGTCAAGACTATGACGCTCACGCCAGAACAGATGGCTCTTAAACCGCTCTTTGACCACTTCGGCGTTTAGGGTGACGCAATGACGAAGTCAGGAAATGGTTCTCAAGCGAATACTTACCTGAGATTCACAACCTGATAAACGACTTTGATCTGACTCCAGTCACAGAAGAAAGGCTTATCTAAACAGTCTCGCTGTTTCGAAGTGTCCCGACTGTCTTGAGTGTCTCGCCCTTGTGACGGCGGGACGCCCGAGTGACACCCTGTTATTATTGAGACAATGTTTTTTATCATACTTTGCAATACCCCTGTGAGTGTTGTCCGTTTCTGAAAAAAATTCTTACATTTGTAGAGTCAAGCGGCTGAGCCGTCTGACATTACATATTGTGAAAGTGTTTTTCGCAAGTCCTTTTCTGAAAATGTGGAAGTTTTCTTACTGGAAGGATGGTACGGAACAACACTCACTTCGTGTGGATTTATGAGGATAGGTACGCTCAGTACCTTGATATCCCATATCTACTACGGTGTGGGGTATTGTGTCGTTTATTTCCAGTTAGGTCTTTCCACAACCTTCAGAAAGATAAACGAAAATCAGCTCCACACTTTCTTTGTATATAGATGAATCATCTTGGGGCTGTGGTGAAACTGGGACCATTTATGTATACAATAGAGAATCTGACGCTTCATTCGAATAACAATGGAAAAATTGAATTCTATTCCGCAACCTTGTGTGGTAATGATGATGCCAAGGAGGTAACACTCTCTCATAGTGGAATGATATTCAGTGCTTATGAATCAAAAACGGGCGTAATATATGACCTGTCTCTTGCTCCGAATATACATTCCCTCCAAGAACTTAAAAATGGAGATAATGTTGAGATTTTTGTGACGATTCCACCAGTGATAAAACTATGAAATCTATCATCAACGGAAAGTTTATAATGATTATAGGCATCATTATGACATTTGTGGCGCCTGTATTGCTGACTAGTAATTCGTGCTGCGATATCTTTGACTTTACTACAACAGGTCAGATTGGCGATACGATAGGAGGAATTACTGCTCCAATTGTCGGTCTTGTGAGTGTAATACTATTATATTTGACTCTGAAAGAGCAACAAAGATTTAACACTCAACAGGCAACAGACAATAGAATCAATCAGGTTCTAGCGATTCAGAGTGATTTGAATTCGTTTAGTGATAAAACTCAATACAAATATAAATTAGATAATCAAGAGGTAAAAGGATGCGGCATAATAAATCTAGCCAAATTAGCTCAAACCAATTCTTCGTTTTCATTTGACTATATTGAACTGACTGAACTCTTTCAGTCGTGCATATTGGCAAGAGTCATGTGCGAACAAATTAAAGAATTCTCCAATGGGCTTGACTCAACTGCAAGAAATGCCTTTAATTCCTTTATATACTGCTACCTAATCTCTCTCAAAAAATTCCTGAGTGTCATAAATCATAACAATATTTCTGGGAATGTGTTCGATTCAGTTACTGATGAAGGAAATGATTCAGAAATCGATAACCTACTTAATGAAATTACCGCAGAAGTACATATTTTGGAAAAAGAACTAAAACACTATAGATAATGAAAAGAGCATTATTATTTGTACTCTCGCTACTAGTAGTAGTGTCGTGCAGCAAATTTGACGACTCCGCAATCTGGGATGAACTCAACAAACATGAAGATCGTATTGTAAAGTTGGAAACACTTTGCAATCAGATGAACACGAACATCACCTCGTTGCAGACAATTATAATTGCCTTGCAGGGCAATGATTATGTCGTAAACATTGCTCCAATCAAAGAAGGGGACAAAGAGATCGGCTACACCATCACATTTGCAAAAAGCGGCTCAATTACAATATACCATGGTAAGGACGGTAAAAACGGACAAGATGGAGCAGATGGAAAGGATGGGCAAAATGGAAAGGATGGGCAAAATGGAAAGGACGGATATACACCTATTATTGGTGTAAAACAGCATACGGATGGCAAATACTACTGGACTTTGGATGGTGATTGGCTTCATGATGCTGATGGCAACATGATTCCAACTACAGGCGAAAATGGCCAAGATGGAACCAATGGAGGGAATGGACAGAATGGCGTTGATGGAAAGGATGGTACTACACCTAAGTTGAAAATTGAAGAAAATTATTGGTACATATCATATGATAATGGATCAAATTGGCAGAAACTTGGCAGGGCTACAGGAGAAAATGGAAAAGATGGAGCAGACGGCAGCAATATCTCTATTACACAGGATAAAGATAATTGTTACATTACCTTGCCTGATGGCTCTGTTATAACATTAGTGAAGAGCAATTCTAGTATCAATCCGGATATAATCAAATTTTCAGACTATCGAGTAAAAATGCTGTGTGTGTCGAATTGGGATACAGATAATGATTTTGAAATATCAAAAACAGAGGCAGCGAATGTGGAAACAATTGGTACGGTATTTAGTGGAGATACTGATATTTTTTTGTTTGACGAACTTCAGTATTTTACAGGTATCACCGAAATTGAAGATGATGCGTTTAGTAAATGCGAGTCGCTGATTAGTGTTTGCATACCTGATAATGTTAGAACAATAGGAGTAAGAGCATTTTGGAAATGCGGAAAGCTAAAGAATGTGTCATATGCCGCAAACTCGAAATTATTAGCAATTAATGGAGGAACACAGTTAAGTGGAGATTCAAAATCACGTAGAGAGTCTATTGGTGCATTCGCATATTGTACATCATTAGAGAGCGTTTCCATACCATCTTCTCTTCAGGTTATCGGAATTGGTGCATTTTATGGATGTAATGCACTTGAAAAAGTTGAGTTTAATGAAAGCTCTAGCTTGGTGTCAATTGAGAGTAGCGATAAACTTTATAGTGCTACCGCTTATTATACTGCGTTCGGTGCTTTTTCAAAAACTGGCATAAAATCGATTGTTATTCCATCAAGTGTTACAAATATTGGGGCAGGAACTTTCTCTCATAGTAAATTACAGGAAATTACTTTTGAACCAGGGATACAATTAGCATCCATCAATAGTATTATTGAAGATATTGATAATTCAGGAGAAGAACCGTATTTCGATGGCGTATTTTCTGATTGTTCAGACCTTAAGTCAATAGTAATCCCAAAATCTGTTACAGAAATAAAACCATCAGCATTCAAGAACTGTACCTCATTAGCGAACTTAACATTTGAACCTGGTTCGCAACTAATAATAGTAGGAGGAGTAGATGATATAACTGGAATATATGGCTGTGCCTCTCAAGGGGCATTTATGAATTGTACCTCATTATCAAAGGTAATCATTCCGTCATCTGTAACAACGTTAGGAGTAGGAGCATTTGAAGGTTGTACAAGTCTTAAGTCTGTTGAATTCGAAGGCCCATCAGAAATCTCTAGTATTAAGGGAAGTAAATGTCGCCACTCTGCTGGATATGGATGTCCAAGTTATGGTGGTGCATTTATGGATTGTACAGCATTAGAGGAAATTAAAATTGCTAAAAGTACCCCTCCATATCTTAGCGAATACGCATTTAGACATTTAACGATGAAAGATATCACCTTAAAAGTTCCATATGGAAGTGCCGATGCATATAAATCCGCGTCATACTGGAAGAATATGACCATTAAGGAATTTTACGAATAACTAACTATCATCCTCTGTAAGATAAAGAGATGTAGGAGAAATACGGTATTTCTCTGAATGAACTTTTAAAATTTAAACTTATGATCAATCATAATTTACTTTTTAGAACGATTCTTTGATTCATCTTTACGGTTATCTTGCTAGTAGCTATCTGTAAAGGATGAATCATGCCTAAAGGCTGAGTGACAGTTTGAATAACCGTTACTGAGAATCTAGTAAAAGATGTTCTTAGGAACAAGATTCGAAGATAGATGTTTAGCATCTCCCAATAGCCGCGTAAAGCGGCTATTGGTTATTTTATAATGTCATATAAGTGCGGGAAGCTCGTGCAAGCCTTCTGTCAGGGGTCAGAAGACTTGACATTATGGGCATAAGGAATCGGATTGTTGTCATTATGCCTCCGCAGACTCCAGCACAATATCAACAATCCTCCCGTCAATGATATCCCCGCCTTTGGTCAAGATATGAGAATAAAACTTAGTCTGGGACAGTTATGGGGAAAAGATGAGGACCGAATGCTTACTCTAGAAATATTTCTTTTCCTGGTGGTCGAGGGCGATGAAGATGGCAAGCATCGCGGTGAAGGCCCAAAGGGAGGAGCCTCCGTAGCTCATGAATGGTAGAGGGATGCCTATGACGGGCATTAGGCCGATGGTCATGCCTATATTTATGAACAGGTGCATGAACAGGCAGCTGGCCAGGCAGTAGCCGTAGATTCTGGTGAAGTTCTCCCGACTGTGTTCGGCATCTTTCAGAATCTGCAGAATCAGCAGCACATACAGGCCGATGACTATAAGGCATCCGAAAAAGCCCCACTCCTCACCTACAGTACAGAAGATGAAGTCCGTGCTCTGCTCCGGCACGAATCCGTAAGTGGTCTGAGTGCCGTTCATGTAACCCTTGCCGAATAGACCGCCCGAGCCGATGGCAATCATTGACTGGTTCACATTGTACCCGACACCCGCCGGGTCATCTTTCATGCCCAGCAGCACCTCGATTCTCTTCTTCTGGTGGTCCTGGAGAATGTCATTGAAAATAATGTCGGCGGAAAACACCAGGCACACGCCTATGACGAAGACCAATGTAGAGGCCAGCGCGAAGTTGTTCTTCTTTTTGTAGGAACGCCAGAGTATGAACGGAAGAGTGAGAGCGGAAATGCCTACCAGAATGTATTCCGGGTGGATTTCCATCAGAGCGGGGATTTCCTCGCCTTTGGCTGCCTGTAGTGCAGTCCACGCATCCCGCAGAAAATAAAGGGCGGTGATGCAGACGGCGGAAATCGCAATCCATTGCACCGCCTTCCTGGTGTTCAGTGCGCTGCATACCGGAATGATGCCCATCAGGACAAGAATCGCGGTATAAGGGGAGGCGACAAGAGTCAGGATAAAGGTCAATATGGCAAGTCCAAGCATTGCCAGCAGCCATCCCGACAGACCTTCACGGTACAGCATGAATATAAGTCCTACATAGACGAGCGCGGAACCGGTCTCACTCTCAGCTAAAATTATCAGCATCGGCAGGATTATGATGCAGGCGACTGTGATGAAATTTTTGCTCTTCGTTAGTCTGAATCCCGCGCGGCTCATAGTGTAAGCTAATAGTAATGAAGTGGTTATCTTCGATATTTCGGCGGGCTGGAACCGGACAGGGCCGAATTCAAACCAGGACTTGGAGCCTTTTACCTCCACACCGAGGAAGATGACCGCGACCAGCAGCACTATGACTATAAAATAGAACAGTATCGCCCCGCTTTCCCATAGGGAAGGATTGATGATGAAGATTATCAATGCCCCGAGCCCGAAAGCCGTAAGCATCCAGATGAACTGCTTGCCGCTGTTCGCCGTGAAATCGAAAAGTCCGCTGATATCGGAACCGTGCACTGCCGCGTAGATGTTCGCCCAGCCGATGAAGACCAGAGCCAGATATATGAATATCAGCTTCCAGTCGTATGCTTGTCCAATGCTTCTGCTGCTGTAATTTCCCATATCAGTATGTTTTTACACGTGACATAAGGTTTCCTTGAAGCACTCTGTCCTCCAAAGGCCGCCGCTCTGCGCTGATCTCGCCTTTCAGGTATTTCTCCACAAGCAGTGACGCTATAGGGCAGGCCCACGTGGCACCGAAACCGCCATTTTCAATGTAAGCCGCAACTGCAATCTTCGGATTGTCCTTGGGCGCGAAGCAGATGAACACGGAGTTGTCAGCTCCACGTGGATTCTGGGCAGTGCCGGTCTTTCCGCAGATGTCCAGGCCTTCCACAGCTGCAATACTTGCAGTACCTCCCGAGCCGAAGCCGCTGTTCACGGCCCTCCACATACCCTGGGTCACTTTCTTGAACTGGGATGTGTCCACCATCGTGTATTGGCGTTCCTTGTATTTCTTGTCTATCTTCAGGGAATCCGAATCCTTGATGATATGCGGAATGTAATAGTATCCCCTGTTGGCCACGATCGCGCACATATTGGCAATCTGAAGTGGTGTCACGCCGATTTCGCCCTGCCCGATGGACAGAGATATGACTGTGGTGAACTTCCAGCCGTTCTTGCCGTAGATGCGGTTGTAATAGGATGAAGTAGGTATCGTTCCGCCGAGCTCTGCAGGGAAGTCACTGCCCAGTTTACGGCCGAGTCCGAAACTCTGCACATAGTCGTGCCATTTGTCCAGTGCCTCGCCCGGTCCGCTGTACTTCTTGTTCTCCAGCATATTCTTCATGACGTAGCAGAAATATCCGTTGCAGGACATCATGATGGCCTCTTCGAGGTTCAACGGGGAACGGTGGTTGTGGCAGCCGAGCTTATGTTTTCCGTACGGATAACCCTTGTAGCAAGGGTAGGTGTATTCCGGTTTGAGAACACCCTCCTGAAGGCCTATAAGACCGTTTACGAGTTTGAAAACGGAGCCTGGAGGATATGGCGCCTGCACGGCCCTGTTGAACATCGGCTTGTGCGGATCGCTTACGATTTCGCTGTAGTGCTTTCCTATGTCGGCGAGCATTTCCACGTCGATGCCCGGGCTGGACACCATTGTCAGAATCTCTCCTGTGGACGGTTCGATGGCCACGAGACTGCCCACCTTGTTCTGCATAAGCATCTGACCGTATTGCTGGAGGTCTGCATCGATGGTGGTGACCACGTCTTTCCCGGGTATGGCTTCCTTGTCGAGCTCCCCGTCCTTGTAACGTGACTGGATCTGGTTCCTCGAGTTCCTCAGATATATCTGATATCCCTTTTCGCCGCGCAATTCCTTCTCCCTGGCCGCTTCAATGCCGGTTTTCCCTGCATAGTCTCCCGGCCTGTACTCGCCTGGGTGCTTCTTGATGTAGGACTGGTCCACCTCGGAGACGTAGCCGAGAAGGTTTCCTCCTGCATTGACAGGATAGTCACGGATGCTTCGGACCTGGCCCTTGAATCCCGGAAACTTATACTGGACTTCCTCGAATTTCATATAGGTCGTGGACGGAATCTGCTTGAGCATGACAGTTGACTGGTAGCCGATCCGCTTGCGGTCCCTTCGGTAGGTCTTCATCTTGTCGCGGATGAAGTCACTGCTTACTTCGAGCACGTCGGACAGGAGCAGCGTATCGAAAGGCTGCACTTCCTTCGGGGTCACAAGGATATCGTATGCCACCTTGTTCCCGACAATGATCTTTCCGTTACGGTCATAGATGATGCCTCGTGTAGGATAGACGATGTCATAGACCATCGAATTGTTGGAGGCATTGATCTTATACTTGTCGTCAATGATCTGGATGACGAAAAGCCTGATGAGCAGGATGCCGGCTACGATGAACAGGCCGGCCTTAAGCCGATTGACCCTTGAAGAATACATCACTTTCTCTCGTTAGGGTCCAACAAATTCGCGAGGAACAGTGACGCGACAACGCCTGTGAGCCAGGACAATGCGAATCTCAGCAGAATGAACGGCCAGTCCCTCACCGACGAGCCGTCAGCCCAGATGTAGATGAAAAGGAAGATGAATTGGCCTATGGCAAGGGCAGAGAAAAGCTTCGTGGCTCCGAACTTCATCATTGACACGTCCTCTCCTGTCGATACGAGCTCATTTCCGAAGACAATGTTGCAGATGAAACGTCTGGAGGCGGCCACCGGTACGAGTGCAAGGGCATTGAGTCCGACGACTCCTTCAGCAAGAAAATCCACGGCGAGTCCGGACGCGAAAGCTATCAGCATTGCAGGCAACGTCCCGATTCTGGTTGGAAGCAGAAGAATGATGCACGGTAACAGACTCAGAGTTATGTAGGGACTGATATGGAAATAGTTGCATATCAGCAGCTGGACTCCGAGTATGATGAAGAACATAAGAAAGTAATTCTGCTTCATTTTTTACCTCCTATGATTTTTTTTGCCTTCTTCCAGTGATTCTATCTCAGCCAACTCCTTGTTTGTGACAAGTGTGACATACCTCAGCGCGGAGAAATCCACAAACAGTTCCACTGACACTTCGTATGTGGCTCCGTTCACGATTTTTCTTTCGCCTGTGACTCCAAGAGGAATGTCCGGCGGGAATATGGATGAATAGCCGCTTGTGTAAACAGTGTCTCCCGGCTCGAATTTGTATTGGAGCGGTATCTCCTTGAGGACTGCGCTGTCGTTATGCCTTCCGTCCCAGCACATCGGCCCGGCAGCTCCGTCATTGCCGATTCTCGCACTTACGCTGAACTCAGCATTGAGGAAAGAAATGGCATATGAATAATGTCTGCTGACCGCATCCACGATTCCGATTACGCCGTTGTTCGTAATCACGCCTGTCTGCGGCTTCACGCCGTCATCGGAGCCCTTGCCGAGAATCAGGTAGTTGTGCTGCTTGTTCAGGCTATTCTTCACGACAGGAGCCGGCATGAAACCGAATTTGTCGGAAATCATTGACAGCCTCTTTCGGGACAATGAATCAAGCTTGGCGCTCTCCAACTGCCTTTCCAACCTGGAAATCCTGCGGTTCAGTTCGAAGATGTCCTCCGTGAGTTTCTTGTTTTCCTTGGAAAGCGAGAAATATCTCGAAATGGATTCAGTACATCCCCAGAACTTTCCTGTCACGCCCTGCAGTGCCTTGGTCACGAAGAAATTCTGGACCGTGCTGCTGTTGCGCAGCATACTAAGTGCGGCAATCTCCAATGAAATGAAGACTGCCGTATTCAATATTATCAGAAATATGTTTCCCCTTTTCCGCATCAGCGCTTAAGGAAAGAGCAGTTTCCGATGTGTTTCAATGCAATGCAGGTTCCTCTTGCCACCGCGTGGAGCGGATCCTCAGCCACGTGGAATGGAATATTGACCTTCTCTGTCAGACGTTTGTCAAGTCCTCGGAGCAATGCACCGCCACCAGAGAGGAAAATACCGTTTTCCACAATGTCGGAATACAGCTCCGGCGGTGTCTGTTCCAATACGTGGAGGATGGAAGCCTCGATTCGCATGATGGACTTGTCCAGACAGCTTGCCATCTCCTGATAAGTGATGGTGGCCTCTACCGGGTGAGCTGTCATCAGGTTAGGTCCGTGTACCGTAAGTGGTTCCGGAGCCTCTTCGAGATTTGTCAACACTGCGCCCACAGCCCATTTGATGGCTTCTGCTGAAGGCTCGCCAACACGGATGTTGTGCTGCTGCCTCAAGTATGTCTGGATATCGCTCGTGAAGACGTCACCTGCTGTACGGATACTGTCCTGGACAACAATTCCTCCGAGAGAAATCACGGCAATCTCAGTGGTACCGCCACCTATATCTATGACCATGCTGCCCTTAGGCGCTTCCACCTCCAGTCCGATACCGAGAGCTGCGGCCATAGGCTCGGAAATAAGATAGACGTCACGTCCTCCGGCATGCTCCGCCGAATCCCTTACTGCCCTGAGCTCCACTTCGGTACTTCCGGAAGGAATGCCGACTACGAGTCTCAAGTTAGGGGAGAGGAATGAATGTCTCGTGCTGTTCACTTGTTTGATGAAACCTCTGATCATCATTTCGGCAGCTTGGAAATCGGCAATTACACCGTCCCTCAGAGGTCTGATGGTGCGGATGCCCGGTTGCTCTTTTCCGTGCATGAGCTTGGCCTTGTGGCCGAGGGCGATACATTTGCCGCTTGTGCTGTCTATGGCGACAATGCTCGGTTCGTCCAACACGATTTTGTCATTCTGGAAAATGACCGTGTTGGCAGTTCCCAAGTCCATTGCCAATTCTTGAGTCAAGAATGAAAATCCCATATCTTTCTGTCCGGAATTATCTTGTTAATAATACAAATTCATATTTTCCGTAAAATTACAAAATAATCTTAAATTTGCCCAATAGAGTTATCATTAAAATGAACTGATATGAACAGAAAAAAATATCTTATAGTGATGGCGGCAGGACACGGGACCAGAATGCACTCCGAACTGCCGAAACAGTTTCTCGATCTCGCTGGGATTCCGGTGCTGCGGCGGACCATCACCAAGTTCATTGACGCATACCCCGACATCACCGTGATAACGGTGCTGCCGGTGGACGGTGATTACGAGCAGTGGTGGCGAGATTACTGCGCACAGTCTGACTTCATGTGCCCACAGATGATAATCAGGGGCGGAATAACCCGCTTTCACTCTGTAAGGGCTGCGCTCGAAAAAGTGCCGGATGGAGCACTTGTAGCCATCCATGACGGAGTCCGTCCGATGTTGTCGGAAGGAATGATAAAGTCGATGTTTTCAGTCATTTCGGAGGACGAGGACATTCGCGGACTGATACCTGTCATCCCTATGGTGGACACGCTTAAAATTCTTAAGCCGTCTGCCGTGCAGTCCGAATCCGGACACAAACTTTATAGCGAACAGGAGGAGAAACATGTTGACAGGTCCGAGATCTTCGGAGCCCAGACGCCTCAGATTTTCCGTTCTGAGGACATAAAGAAAGCGTACTCCCAGGCTTACGACACGTCATTCACTGATGACGCATCAGTCGCGTCCAGATACAAAATACCTCTCGTCTATATTGAAGGCGAGAGGCTGAATTTCAAAATCACGACGCCGGAAGACCTGGCGATGGCAAAGGCCCTGCTGAATCCCGACATGTGAAACCGGTGTCCGAAGATGGACTTAACTTTCTATTCGTCAGCCATTTCTGATGGTGATGACTTCTTGGTGACGTCAGAATAACTGGTCCTTCTGTAGTCCTTTACCCAGACCTGTCTGTCGATAGCCTCATCCAGAGCGATCATTGTCTCTGTGGCGAGGATGTAAGGAATCTTCTGGACTGTATTGAGCAGAATCTCCATGAGGTGGTCATTGTCGAAACAATAAATCTTCACCAGCAGCGCGTACTTTCCGGTAACGAAATGGCACTCCACCACTTCAGGGATTTTCTTCAAGTGGGCCACTACTACATTGTACTTGTCAGCTTCGGACAATGAGATGCTGATGAAAGCGCAGATATTCAATCCGATGGCCTGAGGTTTTACTAAGAGGCGGGAGCCGGTGATGACGCCGTTGGCTTCCAACCTCTTGACCCTCTGGTGAATAGCTGCACCTGAGACTCCGCATTCGCGAGCTATTTCCAAAAACGGCATTCTCGCATTTTTAACGAGAAAAGACAGAATTTTCTGGTCCGTCTGGTCAATGTGATATTTTATCATACTACTTACGATTTATTACTTCCGTTCTGCAAAAGTAATGATAATAATTTAAAATAAGTCATAAAAATACAGAAGAATCTATACTTTTATAACTTATTTTGATAGTTTACGATAAAACAATCACGAAAACCTCGCTAAGATTTCTTGACGAATTTTCTGCGCGTTCCTTTCTTGGTAGGCTCCGAAGCCGCAATTATCTCTTTGCAGGCCTCTTCCGTCAATGACTGTGCATCAGTATCTTTAGGAATCTTGTAATTCTTGCCGTCCTGTTTGAGGTAGGGACCATATCGTCCGTTAATGACCTGGATGCCGCTTCCGGTGAAGTCTGAAATCACGGTATTTGCCGCTGTCTTTTCAGAATTGGCATTGATGGCCTCGATACATTCTTCCAATGTCACGGTCAGCGGGTCTTTGCCGCGTGGCAGAGAGACGTTCTTGTCCCCATATTTGAGGTAAGGACCGAAACGTCCTTTGGTGGCGATGATGTCTATGTCATTGAACTTGCCTACGTTTCTCGGTAGCATGAAGAGCTTGACTGCATCCTCGAGAGTGATGCTCTCAATCAGCTGACCTGGAGCAAGATGCGCAAACTGCCTGTTCTCGCCTTCACCCTTCTGGATATACGGACCATATTGACCGAACTTGGCGACAATAGGCTCTCCGTCTGCAGGGTCATTGCCGAGTTCGCGGCTCACGCGGCTGTATTCCTTGTCATTGAGCACCTCCTCCACTTTCTTGTGGAACGGAGTGTAGAACTCGCCGATGACCTTGTTCCAGACAAGCTCGCCCTGGGCGATTTCATCGAAGTCCTTCTCCACATTGGCAGTGAAATCATATCCGAGAATGCTGTGGAAATTCTTTACAAGGTAGTCTGTGACGATCATACCTATCTCCTGAGGCAGCAGTTTGCCCTTTTCTGCGCCGACAGTCTCGATTTTCTCAACTTCGCAGATAACGTCGTCCTTCATGGTCAGGCAGATGACCGGAATCTTCTCGCCCTCCTTGTCTCCCTTGGTGATATAACCGCGTCCCGTAGTAAGAGTCGTGATGGTAGGGGAATATGTGGAAGGGCGGCCAATGCCGATTTCCTCCATCTTCTTGACGAGAGTGGCTTCTGAGTATCTTGAAGGAGGTGCAGTGAATTTGCAGTCGGACTTGAACCCGAGAGGGAACATCTTGTCGCCCGTATGCATCTCCGGGAGTACGATTTCCTCATCATCGGTCTGGTCGTCGCTGCCTTCCATATAGACTTTCAGGAAGCCGTCGAAAATAACCTGGGAAGCCTGCAGTGCAAATTTCTCGCTTCTCTTGTCCGAAGATATCTTGATGTCGGTACGCTCGACCTTGGCATCAGCCATCTGAGAGGCGATAGTGCGCTTCCATATAAGATTGTAGAGTTTCTGCTCCTGGGCAGTGCCTTCGATGGACGTATTCTCTATATAGGTAGGACGTATGGCCTCGTGCGCCTCCTGAGCACCTTTGGAATGCGTCTTGTACTGTCTGGTCTTGGAGTATTCTTCGCCGAAATTGTCCAGAATGAATGCCTTGGCAGTGTTTATCGCAAGACCTGAAAGATTGGTGGAGTCAGTTCTCATATAAGTTATGAGACCGCGCTCGTACAGGCTCTGGGCCACGCGCATCGTCACGTTTACTGGGAATCTGAGCTTGCGGGAAGCCTCCTGCTGGAGAGTCGAAGTCGTAAAAGGAGCCGCCGGAGTCTTCGTCCCTTCTTTCTTGTCAATGCTGCTGATCACGAAGTTCGCGCCTTTGCTGTCCTCGAGGAATTTACGGGCTTCGTCAATGCCCTTGAACTTGGTGTCGAGCACTGCATTGACCTTGACATTGGCCTTGGTCCCGTCAGGATGGAAAACGGCCTCAGTGCGGTAGTACTGCTCTTTCTTGAAGCCCATGATTTCACGCTCACGGTCCACGACGAGTCTAAGTGTGACGCTCTGCACACGTCCTGCAGACAGCTTCGGCTGGATCTTGCGCCAGAGAATAGGGGAGAGCTCGAAACCGACGAGCCTGTCCAGTACACGCCTTGCCTGCTGCGCGTCCACGAGGTTCATGTCAATGTCCCTCGGTGTCTTGATCGCATTTTGGATGGCAGTCTTTGTGATTTCGTGGAAAACGATTCTCTTGGTATTCTCTTTCTTGAGTCCGAGAGTCTCGAAAAGATGCCATGAGATGGCCTCTCCCTCGCGGTCGGCATCGGATGCGAGCCAGACCGTGTCTGCCTTTTCTGCAAGTTTCTTGAGCTCCGTGACCACCTTCTTCTTGTCGGAAGGGACCACATATTCCGGAGAGAATCCGTGCTCAATATCCACGCTCAGTTTCTTGTCCTGCAAGTCCCTGATGTGTCCGTAACTCGATTTGACTATGTAATCTTTTCCTAAAAAACTCTGAATTCTGCCGGCTTTTGCCGGTGACTCAACAATAACGAGATTCCCCTCCATCGTTTCGATTTTTTTTGTTAACGGACTGCAAAGTAAGGAACAAATCAGGATATTTTCCAAATTTTCTGTGTATTTTTGCTTTTTTGAAGATTATTTTGACCCCGATGGCCAATACCGTCAAAATTTGAATATTAGAGAAACTGATGACTGAGAATACCAGAAAAAAGTGCGTGAAATGGTTTTGGATAATCGTTTCGGCCCCGATAGCATTGATTTTCACATTGCTTCTGCTTGTATGGGCATTTGCTGACATCCCTTCCTTCGAGGAACTCGAGAATCCTGACAGCAAGCTGGCGACAGAAGTGATAGCCGATGACGGTCAGGTGCTTACGACATTCCATATAGAGAACAGGTCCTATGTGGCATATGAGGACCTTTCACCATATCTGGTGCAGGCGGCAGTCGCTACCGAGGACCAGAGGTTCTACAAGCATTCCGGCATTGACTTCCCGAGTCTGGGCCGAGTGTTAGTGAAGACATTGCTCCTGAGCGATTCCAGTCAGGGAGGAGGAAGTACCATCACCCAGCAGCTTGCCAAGACGCTCTATCCGAGAGCTGACGTCTCCAGCCGCATTCCTGGATTTTCCAAGGTGAAGATGGTATGGATAAAGCTGAAGGAATGGATAACGGCCGTGAAGCTGGAGCGCGACTACACCAAGGACGAGATTCTGGACATGTATCTTAACGCGGTATTCTTCGGAAGCAGCGCCTACGGTGTAAGGGCGGCATCCCAGACGTTCTTTGCCAAGGAACCGGCAGAACTGACCGTCGAGGAGAGCGCGACATTGGTCGGAATGGTGAACAAGCCGACAAGATATAATCCGGCATTGCACCCGGACAAGGCCCTGGTCAGGAGGAATTTCGTGATCGGCCAGATGGAGAAGGCCGGGTATCTGACTAAGGCTCAGAGAGATTCCATACGCGAAGTGCCTATAACATTGTCCTATCAGGTTCAGGACCATAATGCCGGTCTGGCTCCGTATTTCCGCGACATGCTCCGCCGTGTGATGAATGCCGACAAGCCGGTCCGTTCCAAATATACATATAGGGAAGACTATGCTGCGGATTCGCTTTTGTGGGCGGACGACCCTCTCTACGGCTGGCTTAACAAGAACATAAAGCCGGACGGGTCCAAATACAATCTGGACAAGGACGGTCTTAGGATCTATACCACGTTGAACTACAAGATGCAGAAATATGCGGAAGAGGCTGTCTCTGAGCATCTTGGCAGGACTCTCCAGAAGAGTTTCGACAGGGATCTGCGTTCCAAGAGGAACAAGCCGTTCTCCAATGATGTGGACAAGGAAACACGTGACCGCGTGATGAAACAGGCCCGCAGATGGAGCGACAGATACCGTCTCATGAAGAAGGAAGGCGCATCCGAGTCGGAGATATTGAAGAGTTTTTCTGTGCCGACGCAGATGAGGTTGTTCTCCTGGAAAAAGAAAGGATATATCGACACGACGATGACCCCGGACGACTCCATCCGCTACTACAAGTCGATTCTCCGTGCAGGCTTTATGGCGATGGAGCCTTCCACCGGACATATCAAAGCCTACGTTGGCGGACCTAACTACCGCTATTTCAAGTATGACAATGTCCGTCAGGGCAAGCGTCAGATAGGTTCCACGGTAAAACCTTTCCTCTACACATTGGCGATGCAGTCGGGCATGACGCCGTGTACGAAGGTGGTCAATGTTCCTCAGACGTTCATTGTCGGGGAAAACGAGTGGACACCGAGAAGTACGGACAAGGACATATGGATAGGAAAGACAGTGACGCTGAAATGGGGATTGACACACAGTTCCAACAATATATCAGCCTACCTGATGAAGCAGCTCGGACCTGAGCCGATGGCCAATATGATGAAGGCGATGGGTATCCAGAGCCACATTGACGCGGTTCCGTCCCTTTGCGTGGGTCCTGCCGACTTGTCATTGTACGAGATGGTAGCCGCCTACAATACCTTCCCGTCGAGGGGAGTCTATATCGCCCCTCAGTTCGTGACCAGGATTGAGGACAATCAGGGCAATGTGCTGGGCGAATTCACCAACCGCAAACGCGAGGCCATCAGTGAGCAGACCGCATATCTGATGGAGAACCTTATGCAGGGCGTCATCAACAACGGAACCGGCGCGCGTCTCCGTTCCGTATATCAGCTGAAAGGTGAAATTGCCGGCAAGACCGGTACGACCAATGACAATGCGGACGGCTGGTTCATCGGCTACACTCCTTCCATTACTGCCGGCATCTGGGTCGGCGCAGAGGACAGGCAGGTTCATTTCCAGAGTCTTGCACTCGGAAGCGGTTCGAATATGGCATTGCCGATCTGGGGCATTTTCATGAAGAAGGTGTTGAAGGACGGTACGTTGGGCATTTCCGAAACCGACAGGTTCATAGCTCCGGCCGGAATGAACATTGACCTGAGCTGCAGCGGCGGTGACGAAGATGCGGATCGCAAGGCAAGCAGTGAGGCGGATTATTATTTTGATTAAGAAGTAAACTAAACAGATATGGGAAAGTATAACACTATCGCAGTGATTTATGGCAGTGACTCCTCTGAATGGGAGGTCGCCTGCAGAAGCGGAGAATACACGGCATCCAGGATTGACGATACCAAGTATGATGTATATGAGATCTTTGCGCGTTTCGGCAAATGGTCTCTCGTGGCGTACCGCAAGAAGAATTCGATGAGAGTTCCGTTCCCTGAAGAAGCGAGGCCGGAAGTGGACAAGAATGACTTTTCGGTTTCCGTTTACGGAGAGAAAGTCAAGTTCGACTACGTATATATAATGCAGCACGGCACGCCGGGTGAAAACGGTCTTCTCCAGGGCTATTTCGAGATGCTCGGAATTCCTCACAGCGGCTGCAGCGCATTCGTGTCTGCTGTCGCTTTCGACAAGTATTCCTGCAAGAGCTATCTGAGGGACATCGACTACGTCCGTCTGGCTCCGGATGCTTTCGTGCGTAAAGGTATGGATGTCAATGCTTTTGCTAAAAAAGCCGTTTCCCGTCTCGGCCTGCCTCTGTTCGTCAAACCTACTGACGGAGGCTCCAGCTTCGGCATTACCAAGGTCAAGGAAGCTGATGCTCTGCCTTCTGCAGTGAATTTCGCATTTTCAGAAGGCCCGGCGGTGGTAGTGGAAAAATCCATAAAGGGACGCGAGTTCACATGTGCAGCCTATACGGATGACAATGGTCAGGTGAAGGCGCTTCCGGTCATTGAAATCATAACCGAAAATGAGTATTTCGACTATGATGCCAAGTACAATGGACACAGCAGGGAAGTATGCCCGGCTGAGATATCGGAAGAGATGTCCTCTGAAATCCAGAAGGTGACAGAGCAAATCTATGCGCACCTCGGCTGCAATGGCATTGTCAGAATGGATTACATCTCTGCTGAGGATGGTCTTTACTTCTTGGAAGTCAATACGATACCTGGCATGACGAGTGCGTCGCTCGTGCCTAAGATGGTTCGCGCTGCTGGACTTGACATGACTTCATTCCTGACATCAGTCATTGAAAATTCATAATAAGGGGAGAGGTCGTCATGCTTCTTTCTGAATTTGTAAAATCCGGCACTAAGGTGCTGGAGTCGTTGTATCCATCCAAGGAGGCCCGCTCGATAGTTCTGATGCTGTGCGAGGAACTGCTTGGTACTGAGAGCTATACCTATATCGTAGAGCCTGCCTTCGAGGTGGACGGGAAGAAAATGCCGGCATTGACATCGGCAATGGAGAGGCTGGAGAAGGGAGAACCTGTCCAGTACGTGTTGGGCAAGGCGACTTTTGCAGGGCGCGAGTTCAATGTGAATCCGTCAGTCCTTATTCCCCGTCAGGAAACTGAACTTTTGTGTCGTGATGCCGTGAAGATGGCGACCAGAGTGTACAGGATGCGGACTTCTTATGGTAAGAATGCCGTTCCTGTCAGAATCTTGGACTTGTGTACCGGCTCGGGCTGCATCGCATGGACTTTGGCATTGTCAGTACCCGGCGTCAAGGTTACAGGCGTCGATATCTCAGAAGATGCCCTTGCAGTGGCGTCGAACCAGGATTTTGCAGCGGATATAAAGGCGACCGGAGCATTGAAACCGGATTTCCTGAAGGTGGACATCCTGGATTGCGAGCAGGAATTCAACCAAGGGGAATACGACATGATACTCAGCAATCCTCCTTATATTACCCAGGCGGAAAAGACTCAGATGAGGACGAATGTTCTCGATTACGAGCCGGAACTGGCTCTGTTCGTGCCGGATGATGACCCGCTTCTGTTCTACAGGGCGGTTGCAAGGTGGAGTCAGAGGTTCTTGGAGCCTGACGGCGTAGGACTGACCGAGGTCAATGAAGTTCTCGCGCGTCAGACGGAGACGATTTTCCGTATGTCCGGCTTCTCTCATACCGAGATTGTAAGGGATTTCAATGACAAACAGCGTTATATCATCTACCACAAGTGACAGTTGCCGGCGCATTTGCCGCAAACATTTTTGTTAGGCGTGTTGGAAAACGGCCTTGCACGTGCGTGGGATGGGGAGTTTTAAGAAAAACCGTGTTCATTTTCTGAACACGGTTTATTTTTCGTCACTTTGCATAATCAAAAACAAACAGAAACAGTATGAAAAAGTTATTGATTATGACTGCGTTCTTGTCCGCAATGTTGACAGGGTGTGAGAGGGTGGACCACACAGGCGAAATTCATTCCAAACCAAGTCCTCATCTGCCGCTTGACGAGGTAGCGAGGATGCTGTCGGCCCTGCCGATAGAAAAGGTGCAGATGCAAGAAGTGCACAACGCTGTATCTTCATCATCTTCAAATGGATATGATGAGGAATATATGATGCGCGACATATTCGCTTCTCCGGGAAACGGGGTAGGTGACAGTCCTGCTGAAACCAAAGCCTACACCAGGCCGTTGCGCGACTTGATTTCCGAACATCTGTCCAAGATGGAAAAGACCAAGTCTTCCGGCGGGGGAATGTCGGCGGACCAGTACATGGAAGCATTGGAAAACTCTGACATTCAGATATATTGGCCTGAATGCAACACTTGGGACGGAGAAAAGCTGCCGATTCTTACCTTCGACCCGGGAAACGGTGCTGAGGTCAATGTGGGGTATCGTATGATACTGAAAGAGAACGGAGAACGTGTTCTGGAAGAGGTTGTAGTAGATGAGGCTATGGCATCGGAAGAACCGGTCTGGGTGGTGAACCGGAATGATGACAGCGGATTCCTTTCATTGGAAAAGCTAAGGAAACAGGACCCTGAATGGGGAAACGGAGGCGGAAGTCTTGTCGTGAAGCCAAAGGCTTGGGTGCTCGAAACCCCAGGCGTAGTCAAGTCGCTGGTTCTCAAGGATTTCAAGATGCTAAGGAACTATGATTGCTGGTTTGCAGGGGCTTCGGAGTTCTTCATCAAATGCGGAAGCGTGGAGGACTTTACGGCCAGCACGGAAGCGGAACTGAAGCTGTATTCTCCTCGTATTACGGACTTTATGCTTGTGGTGCGCCGCTCCCAGGTGGGGCAGACCATCCCGCTCAATGTGATGCTTGTCTCCAGGTGGACAGAGCAGCTGGACGATATCGCATTCATGATGACGGAGGATGACGGCGGGACCAGAACGGAGTGGAAATGTTCGGCTGTGGTGAAAGTGAAGTCCAGAAGCTATGGTTTCGACTTGGCCCTGCCGTTCAATTCACGGGACGATATCGTCTGGCGTGGACAGCTCTCTTCCAAATATCTGGAGAAGTACGACGGAATTACCAGCCGTTTAGGAGACGTGGAGGTTACTTTTTCGTTTCTTCAGCGCTGACGGTCATCTCGCACCTGCTGCAGTCGAATGAAAGTCTAAATGACCTGCCGTTGTTGTGGAGATGGAGCGGGCCGCCTAAGCCTTTGGTACCGCAATACTTGGGACAGATGCCCAACTCGTATTTTATACAGTACTTGGTCCGCATAAGTTCCGCGTCTTTTCTGTGGCTGAGTTCGTAAGCGTCATCGATTTTTTCTCCGCCTGCGGCTTGGTAGGCGTTTCTGCTAAGGTGATTTGATACGTTGAACTTGTAGTCTATGTCCTGATTCGCCGGGAAATGCCCTTCTGTCTTGTCCGAGGCTGAGCCGGAGCGTCGATTATGGTCCGAAGTCCGCAGATCAAGCATCGGCCTCGGGATGAGCGGCGTCTGATTGAGCTTTTCTGCAATAGTCCGTCTTATTTCATTGAGAAAGGCGCTACTGCAGAATGGCATTGAACCGGTTTCCGTATGAACGGATGACAGGCGGAATGAATAGATACCTGCCTCCTTGCCTATCTGGCTTTCAAACATTGACCTTGCACGCTCTTCATTCTGGGCGGATTCTGTTCCGGCATCGAAACTGACGTCCATCCGGCGTCCGTCTTCGGTGACGGCAGAGGCAAGTACAAGATAATGACTGTCAGCGGTTTCAGAAATGTTTATGGAGACAGTGGCGCCGATGGTGCGTTTGCACTGTCTGGCAGACAGTTCTTTTTCAAATGCGGAACTGATGTTCCTGAACAGGTTTATGCCCGGTCTTATATTGGGTACATTCTTGCAGCGGATGGTGCTTCCGGAACATACGTCCCCGCGGAATCCGATGATTTCACCGTTTCTGTCAGTGAAGGCGAATCCGTCACCATTGTTCAGAACAGGGACTTCGGAACTGCCTCCGCCGGATGAGCGTCTGAAATTCAGGCCGATCAGTATCTCATTGTTTTTCAATGGCTTGACTGATACGACTTTGCCGATGGCCTCGCCCATTCCTTTCGGGGTGTCCATGCTTGCCCAGTGTCCGCGCTTTCCGTCCAGGAGCAGCTCGGTGTAACCCCTGTTGAATGTTTTGTTGAGGTCCGGAGTGAATCCGCCTGACACCTTGCCGAATGATGCTCTGCAGTATTTGTCCGGATGCTTTCTTATGATTTCGTCGAGGGCTTGGGAATATGCTCTTACGGTGTTCTTTACGTATGAAATGTTCTTGAGCCGGCCCTCGATCTTGAAAGAGTCCACACCTGCATCGGCTAGGTCTTCGAGGCGGTGCAGTAGGTTGTAGTCCTTGAGGGACAGCAGGGCCTTGTTGCGGACGAGCACCTTCCCGCCGTCGTCAGTAAGGTCGTAAAGTGACCTGCAGGCCTGGATGCATTCGCCCCTGTTTGCGCTTCTTCCGGAAATATATTCGGACATATAGCATTGTCCGCTGTAACATACGCAGAGTGCACCGTGTACGAAAAACTCGATTTCGCATCCGGTGTTTTCGCTGATTTTCCTGACCGTCTCGAGCGGAAGTTCCCTCTCGAGAACCAGTCTTGAGAAGCCGGACTGTCTGTAGAACATTGCCTTGTCCACGTCGCGGATGGCGCACTGAGTCGATGCGTGAAGCGGTATTCCGAGCGTTTTTCCATCTGGGCCTTCGTCAGCCATTTTCATTATGGCCAGGTCCTGGACTATGATGGCATCCACTCCGGCCTGCTCCGCTTTCTGCATCAGTTCTTCAGCTTCCTGCAGCTCCTCGTCGTACAGGATGGTGTTGAGTGTAAGGAAAATCCTTGCGCCGAACTTGTGAGCATAATCGCATAGTCTGGAAATGTCTTCAATGCTGTTTCCGGCCGCCTGTCTGGCTCCGAACGCCGGCCCTGCAATATAAACGGCATCGGCACCGCAGTCGATTGCCGCGATGCCGATTTCTATGTTCCTTGCCGGTGCAAGAAGTTCCAATGTTCTCATTTCCAGTGATTTGAGTTTATCGGTAGCTGCTCTCCCGGGAAATGTCTTACTTGCTCAGTGAAGCGATAAGAGTCTTTGCCTGAGAACCGAACTGAGGATCGTTCTCCACCTGTTTGTAGAACTCTACAGCCTTGGCCTTGTTGCCTGCCTGCTGATAGAGAGCACCTACTGTGAAAGCGATAGCGCCTGCATTCTTTGCTGTCGGAGCAGCCTCGAGATATTTCTCGAAGTTGGTGATGGCGTCAGCGTTCTTGTTGGCTTTCTGTGATGCCTGACCTGCGATAAGGTATGCCTGAGCATTTTCCTTGTAGCTGATGGCTGTCTCGGCGAGTTTCACTGCATCTGCATATTTGCCGGCCTTGAGCTGAGCGGCAGCGTTCTTGAGGAAAGTGGTGGAAAGAACAGACTTTGCATTGCCTTCCTGACCGTGGCGGGCTGCGAGTTCAAGATATTTCACTGCATCGTCATATTTGCCTGCGTTGCCGAGGAACTGGCCGTATTTCAGAGCGGTGTTCGCATCTGTGGTATCGATGGCCATAGCCTCCTCGTATCCTGCGAGCACGCCTGCGATATCCTTGTTCTTCATTGCTTCATTGACTTTGGCGAGAGCGATTCTCTTGCCTACTGTAGGAAGAAGGCTCTCCACCTCTGCGGTAACCTCATCATTGCCATATTTCTTGGCAACTTCAGCAGCCTCTACGAATTTGGCCTTGGCATTTGAGAAATCCTTATTGTTGTAAAACTCTTTTCCGATAGAAAGAATAACTGAAGGGATTGCATTCTTGCAGTTGGTAACTACCTCAGCACCCTCTTCGCCGAGAGACTCAGCCATGGTGAGAGCCTTCTGGAAATACTCCAGCGCGCTGGTTTTGTTACCCATTGTAAGAGCTTCTGCACCGCTGTTGTATGTAGCTGTAGCTGAAGCGAGATCCTGTGCGGACATAACACCGAACGAAAAGGTGAGAGCCGCCATTGCGAGAATGAACTTTTTCATAATATCAATGTTTTTAAATGTTATCAAATCTGTTGTATTGTGGCATAGCCTTTGGGGTAAGAATAGTCTGTTCCGCCTGCGTCTATTCGCAATAGGGCAAAAATAGTAAAAATATCTTAAATTTGCATAAGAAGTTGTCAGTTATGAGGAACTATATATTACATGTCGTTATATTGTTGCCGGCGTTGTTGTTTCCAATAATGATGCCAGCGGCGGATTTGCCTACACTCCCTGTCGCATCCCAGATCAGGACAGGGGTGCTGGACAATGGTGTGGCTTTCTATCTGGTAACCAATCATACGGAGAAGGGAAAGGCGGATGTCGCCCTTGTCCAGAAAGGCGGTTACGGATGCGAGACGCCGCTTACCGCCGGATCGTCTGCCGTACATGCGATGGGCTCATTGACAATGCTGCCTCATTTCCGCACGAACACTCCGTTCAATTTCCTTTCAGACAACTGCATCTGGCCGGGAAAAGACGGTTATGTCGCTGTGTATGAGGATGCTACCATCTACCGTTTCTCGAACTTGGAACTTTCACGCTCAAAGGATATAGTGGACTCCACTCTGCTGATGGTATTCGACATCATCGGCATGCAGTCAGAGTATATCGGCGGAAGGTATTCCCCTCAGAACCAGGCAATTGTCGTTTCAGGAGACATCGATGCCGGAGCTGTGCTCAACAAGATGAACATGCTTTCGATGCTGGTAGTGAAAGGCCGTCCGGCCAAGGTCAATGCAGATTATGTCTGGCAGTCCGCGTCCGAGGCCAAGTATGAGAATGAGAAACCTTCTGTGCGTGGCCAGGCCACGATATCTGCGGAATACATTTATCCGAGAACACCGGAAAAGAACATGAACACGGTACAGCCGCTTGTCTCGCAGAAATTCGCGTCGGAACTCGGCATTGTCCTGAAAAAGCGTCTTTCCCGCGCGTTGCGAGAGGCCGGCATCCCGGTTGCAGACATCTCATATTCATATTTCAGCAGCAAGGATGGTCCCGGCAATGAAAAAGTCAGGATTTCGATAACCACTTCGGACAAGTGTCTTGAAGAGGCTTCAGCCGTGCTTTCCGGAACATTGGCCTCGCTGAAAACCTACGGCACGAGTCCGGAAGAGTATCGTGATGCACAGGCCGAGATGGTCATGAACATGATGCGCGAATACAGCGGCGATGTCAAGAGCAACACCGGCTACGTGGAGCAGTGCATTTCCTCTTATCTGTATGGGGCGTCATTGGCCTCCGCTGCCACGAGCATGGATTTCTTCATCAAGAAGAACCTTCAGGATGACCTGAGCGCAAGGCTGTTCAACAACTTTGTCACGGCCCTCATTGACAAGTCAGGCAATCTTACTTTCAGATGCGTCTGCGATTCCCTTGCCGGAGAAAATGCGTTCCGCAAATTCAACGCTTCTTGGACTCCTAAGGAAACAGGCTCATATACAGTAAGTTATGCGGATACATTGAAGCTGAAGAAATCCTCATCGAAGCTGAAACTCAAGGCCATGTCACCGGAAACGCTCTCCGGCGGTCAGGTCTGGACCTTCGACAACGGGCTCAAGGTCATATTCAAATACACGCCTAAGACCAGGATGTTCCACTACCTCTGGCTGCTCAAGGGCGGTTATACGATGGTGCCTGGCCTCAAGCCTGGTGAGGGTGCATACGTGTCCGATATGCTCGGGCTCTACGATGTCCCGGGAATGTCCTGCTACAGTTTCGCGCAGATGTTGTCTGCCAATGGAATATCCATGGATGGTGAGGTGACGATGTCCGACTTGCGGATAAGCGGTGCCGCTCCTTCATCCCGACTCCAGCTCCTGCTGCGTTCTCTGTATTCACTTGCCCAGAACGGCACGATGAACAGGGATGCCTACAACTATTACCGCGACTGCCAGAGCGTCAAGATGCTTGCCGGTGCTTCACCGCAGGCCACACTCGACAGCCTGCTGTTCCCGGGCAATGCCTGGTCCACATACAAGAGGCCTATGACATTGGCGGATGATTTCCAGAAGCGCTCCGACAAATTCTTCAAGAGCGAATTCTCCAAGATGAATGACGGCGTGCTCATCCTTGTGGGCGATTTCGATGAATATACATTGAAAAAAGACCTTAGCCGCTACCTGGGCGGGTTCAGTACCGACAAGGCGACGTCATTCAGGTCCAGAAGCCAGTACAAGTCCGGTTCGGGCAATGCCTGCAAGATAGTGATAGGGGACAGGCAGACCATGGACCTCGGCGCATCCGCCCCGTTGAACTACACGTCAGCGAATTATATGGCATCCTACATCGCCGGCATGGCATTGCAGGCAAGGCTGTCGGAAACATTGGCCCGCTCCGGCTGGTACGGCAGCGCGACCTGGGACTTCTCGATGTTCCCTGAAGAGCGGTTCAATTTCAAGATGCATTGTTCAATGTCTGAACGTATCGGTGTTCCTGCATCATTGGTCCAGGTGGACTCTGTGGGACAGATAATATCGGATGTCCGCAGGGCTCTCGTCACCGCTTCCATCGACCAGAAGGAACTGGATGTATGCAAATCCATGCTGCTCAAGTCGATAGAGGCCAGACTGTCGGATCCTCAGATGATCATGTCAATGCTGGCGCTCAGATATTCCTACGGCAAGGACCTCGTAACGAGGTATAAGGACAATATCAATGCTGTCAATGTCGCAACGGTCAATGACATATTGAAAGGTCTTGCTGGGGGCCGTACCGCGGAATATGCGGTCAGGACCAGACTGGAAGGTGAACAAATCATTGATACTCAGCGCTCTCCTGTGTTTACGGGAGTGATTCCGCGTCTGGTGGCTGCTTCCGATACGCTCGGAATAGCAAGACAGGCCTTCAAGGTCATAGGCATTGACACTGCTGCTTATACTCCTGTCTGGAAGGATTCGGCAGCGTTCGTGAAACTTCTGCCGCTGCTGCCTGAGCCGCTGAAATTCCAGCCGGCCGAACCTGTGAAAGTGAAGACGGATACGCTGACCGTGAATCCGGCCGACAGCATGGCGATAAATCCGGCCGACAGCACAGTGGTTGTTCCTGTGGACAGCACAGCGGTTGTCCCAGCAGACAGCTCATCGGTAGTCCCTGCGGACACTTCAGGTATTACACGATATTGACGTAATCCTTGATATCCTGCGGGGAAACCGGGTTGCCTCCCAGAATGAGAAGCCTCTCGACCACGTTCCTGAGTTCACGGATATTGCCGGTCCAGCTCTTGTCCTGAAGCATCTTTATGGCCTGAGGCGAAAATTCCTTCTTCGGCATACCGGACTCGGTGCTTACCTTGTCGTTGAAATAATTGACCAGCAGGGGAATATCGTCTTTTCTCTCATCGAGAGAAGGCACGTGGAGAACGATTACGCTCAAGCGGTGGTAAAGGTCCTCACGGAAATTGCCCTTCTCTATCTCAGCCCTCAAGTCCTTGTTCGTAGCTGCGATAACCCTCACGTCCACCTCTATGTCCTTGTCGCTGCCTACTCTGGAAAGTTTCCTTTCCTGAAGCACACGCAGGACTTTTGCCTGTGCCGCAAGACTCATGTCGCCGATTTCATCCAGGAACAATGTTCCGCCGTCCGCCTGCTCGAACTTTCCCTTATGCTGCTTGATGGCAGAAGTGAAGGCTCCCTTCTCGTGGCCAAATAGTTCACTTTCAATCAGTTCGGATGGTATGGCAGCGCAGTTTACCTCGATGTATGGCATTGCGCTTCTGCTGCTCTGCTGATGAAGGCTTCTGGCTACCAGTTCCTTGCCTGAGCCGTTCGGGCCGGTTATCAGCACACGTGCATCGGTAGGCGCCACCTTCTCTATCATCTCTCGGAGATGCTTGATCGGTGCGGACTCTCCCACCATCTGCTGCCCGAACACCTTTTTCTTCAGGTTCGTGTTTTCCGTGATGATTTTAGAACGCTCTGTGGCGTTTTTGATGGTGATAAGTATTCTGTTGAGGTCCAGAGGCTTCTGGATGAAGTCGAAAGCGCCTTTCTTGATGCATTCTACAGCCGTGTCGATGTCCCCGTGTCCGGAAATCATTATGACAGCCGAGTCGATGCCGTCTTTCTTCAGCTTCTCCAGCACTTCAGTACCTTCCATATTAGGCATCTTGATATCACAGAAAATGACATCGTACCTCTCTTTTCCGGCCATATCCAGTGCAGTCGCGCCGTCCTCGGCGGTATCCACTGCATATCCTTCGTCGGACAATATCTCTTTCAATGAATTTCTGATGGCTCTTTCGTCATCAACAACTAAAATCTTCATAATAATCTGATTTGCTAATCTGCATTCTTGGCAGCGG
>ENA-ORNB01000301-ORNB01000301.1-human-gut-metagenome-genome-assembly--contig:-NODE-301-length-56344-cov-21.201727_pt1 | contig 56344 bp, 52 predicted proteins | sample MGYA00242112_ERZ509016 | MGnify/ENA primary metagenome ERZ509016 (study PRJEB26280, sample SAMEA2338705) | human gut metagenome | biome: human gut; feature: human-associated habitat; material: faeces...
CCTTGAAATTGTCCATTTTCTTGAAGATGGACATCTCAGATTTATTTCCTATCTTGGGCCAGTAATCATTTTTGAGTATATCCAGTGGTAGCACCTGAATACTATGAAACAAATGCTCACGCTCGTCTTGATACCAATAGTTATAGCCTGAGGATAGAACAACATTCCTATGAGAGTCCTTTTGGGCAATCAAGATGGTAAGCTTTTGATGAACAGACGAAAATAAAGAATCTGGTCTATCAGCAAAGTTCATCACAATCTGCTTATCAGTCATTTCCTGTATATGCTCTCTAATTGCGCTCATTCTTAACGTAGCAACAAAAGAAAGGGGTATAACAAAGGCCATAATTCCTCTATTATTCAGAGATTCGACTGCATAGCGAAGGACATCAGCATATACATTTCCATAATCGAGACGGCTGTGCCCAGAAAAGTTCCTATACTCAACGTACGGAGGATTTCCAATAATAATATCTTTGCCATAGAAGGAGACGCCATCGTAATCTACCGCATCTTTGTTTGTGAAATGAGAATCTAGGCTATTGAATAGCGCTATTACATCGAAGTTCTTATCACACGAATCAAGCGCGTAAAAGAATAATCTTATTTTCGAAATTTCTGTAGATGTCTTTTCAATGTCATTACCACACAAAGATTCCAGAATCACATCGTCAGATGTGAGATGCAGATCATGATTAATTCTCAACTTGAGAGAGAGCGCGCTCAAAAGAAATTCACCGGCACCACATGTGGGGTCAAACACGTTAGCAACCAGCAGTTTTAGGATCTCATCTTTTCTAGCCATTAATAACTTTTTATACGCGTCACCGAAACTATAAACCTTGTTTTCTTCGGGAAACGCATAGTGAAGAAAGGTGTTAGCTACGATGAAATCCGTAACATCACTATCAGTATAGAATACTCCTTCTTTTTTACGTCTTGCCTCCTTTTCATTGATTTTCGAAAGCGATATTTGAAAGTCATCGGCAATAGGTTCAAAGGACAAAGATTTTACACATAAAGAAGACGGTAAGCCATAATATTCATTTCTCGTTCCAAGACTATGTTTGACTGCATCAAGGATATAATTGGCATATTGAATATCATACGAATACCTGTTCAGAATATGTTCAACTATTAATGATGCTATTTGTTTATGCACTGACATTGCCTTTTTGCAATTTCATTAATGATTAACTCTGATTAAATCTGCGACTTCAACTTCAAGAAAATTCGCAATCTCTATAATAGTTTCGAGTGCTGGTTGCGCTTTATTAGTGCACCACTTTGAAACTGTTGCAGGGTCTTTTCCTAATTGTTCTGCCAACCATTTGTTCGTGCGTTTCTTTTCTGCAAGGACAACCTTTATGCGATTAATGTCTTCTTTCATATGCGAATAATTGCGAATAACGCAAATTTAGTGAAAAATTATCACGACTGTATACGTTTAATAAAACATATAAGTCAAATTTTTCTTTGCAGTTATGTACATTTTGAAAAACAGCTACCCCGTATTTTCCTGGTAGTCAATAATCACAGTATTACTATCATTGCCATTGGAATCAGGTGACTGCTGTAACAACAAAACTACAGACACATGAAAATCTTCATCGACAACGGTCACGGCTCCGACACCGCCGGCAAACGCAGTCCAGACGGGCGCTTCCTTGAGTACAAGTTCAACCACATTATCGCATCAGGAACAGTCTCCGCTCTCCGCAACAAAGGTCTTGACGCAGAACTCCTCGTCCCCGAAGAGAATGACATCACCCTTGCGGAACGATGCCGCAGAGTTAATGGCTGGTACCGGGAACACGGCAAGGATTCCTGCATACTCGTTTCAATCCATGCAAACGCATTCGGTAACGGCAGAGAGTGGACTTCCCCGTCCGGCTGGAGTGTCTATACATCAAAAGGACAGACTCGCGCAGACAAACTCGCAGACTGTCTATTCGCAGCCGCAAAGAAGCATCTCCCATCAATGAAGATGCGCGCAGACTGGTCCGATGGCGACGCAGATCAAGAGGAAGGCTTCTACATCCTCAGACATACCCTCTACCCCGCTGTACTCACGGAGAATGGCTTCATGACAAATACCCAGGAAGTTCAGGTCCTTGAATCATCCGCCGGTCAGCAGGCCATCATTAACCTGCATGTGGAAGGCATTATCAATTTCATTGATGATACGTATTAGATACAAGATGAACAGGGATGAATATCCGAAACACGAACATTCAACGCCTCTTATAGCAATTTTTCTTGAAATATTCACATTTTCCCTATTTTTATGTAATTTTGCACCAGTTATGGCCGAAAGAATAGACATAAGAGCTAACATGCTCGAGTGGGCAATCACTCGTGCCGGTTATTCTTTGGCTAGATATCGTGAAGAAAATGAGAAAGTTACGGCGTGGATTGATGGCGAGAAAAAACCTACACTGAAGCAGCTCGAAGAGTTTGCAAGTAAGCTCCATGTTCCTTTCGGATTTCTGTTTTTAGATACTCCGCCAATTGAGCAATCTCCAATTCCATTTTTTCGCGGAGAAGCAAATAATGGGAAGCTTGACTTAAACACATACGACACCGTACTCACACTTCAACGCAGACAAGAATGGTTGTCTAATTATCTTGCAGATAATGATTTTGGCAGATGCGACTTTGTTGGCAGTCTTCATGGATGTAATGCTGTAAATCGAATTGTTGATAAAATTAGAACGCTTCTCAAGTTAGAAAAAACATGGGCATTTGCTTTCCAGAGAAACGAACAAGCAGTTAACAAGATCACTGAGATTCTTGAAGAGTTAGGCGTTGTAGTGGAGTTCAATGGTGTAGTTGGAAATAACACACATAGGCCAATCAATGTTGCCGAATGTCGTGGATTCTCACTAGTGGACGAGGTTGCTCCTTTCATTTTTGTCAATAGCGCAGATAGTAAAACGGCTCAACTATTTACTCTTATCCACGAATTTGCTCATTTACTCCTTGGCGTTAGCTCTGGATATGGTGGTGAAGATGGCATCAATGATGATGACATCGAAAAACTCTGCGACAAGGTAGCAGCTAATTTCCTCGTGCCTGAAGACACGTTACGAGCGAACTGGACCACAATTGAAAAGACCGCAAAAAAATTCAAGGTCAGCGGTCTCGTTATCGCCAGGCGTGCTAAAGAGTTAAGGTTGATTACTTCTCAGCAGTTCCAAGACTATTATACCGAATATTTGGCGACACCTATTGGTGATAATTTCAGAAGAAGCGGTGGCGGAGATTTTCACCTCGTAGCAAAGAAAAGGATCGGTTATACTTTTGCTGTGCATGTCAATAATGCCGTGAGGAGCAATAAACTGTCTCAGGTTGAAGCATACAGACTTACAGGTCTATATGGCAATACTTATTCAAGTTTTATGTCTAAATTATAATGAGTATGCCATACCTGTTAGATACGAACATATTAATCGAATCAAAGAATAGAACTCCCTTTGATGTTTTTCCCACATTCTGGGAAAAGCTCAAAGCGGAGATTCTTGCGGGTAATGTATACACAAGCGAAAAGGTGAAAAATGAGATCTTTAGAGGAAACGAAGAAGATGAACTACTGGAATGGATCGATTCTTTGCCTGAAACATTTTTTATTGACCTCGATTCGAGCATTATGTTAGAATATGCCAGAGTCATTAGTTCTGTAAACGCGAATCCCAAATATTTAGCTGCTGCAAAAAGTGAGTTTGCAAGTGCTGATGTGGCAGATGCATTCCTTATTGCCACTGCCTCCGCGAAAGGTATGCAACTCGTAACAAATGAGACTAGCGAACCTAACAGGCAAAATAGAGTCAAGATACCAGATGTCGCTATTACCCAAAACGTGACATATTGTTCTCTAATTGATATGTTACGTGGTCTTCACATGGCTATCTAAATCAAGCGGTCAAGCTAAGTGTCAGCTGCGAAGCAGATGATACTCAGCTTGGTTCCAGTCGCAGCAAGTAAGCATTCGATAAAGTACGACTGTCACTTTGATTAAGTGGTATATAACTTTGCACCACTAATACAAACTGACATGCTTACACGTAAGCCTCCGGCGACGCCCGTATTGCACAAATCGGACTTTTAGCACCGACTCGGTACGAGTTGGTGCTATTCGTTGACTATTGGTGACGAGTTGGGTCAAGTTGGTCACGAGAAGGACCTATTCATATCTATTTTTCCAATTGAAAGGCAGGAGTTCCGCCAGATCCCTCTGGTCGCGCTGGTAGTATGGGATCTTTCTCAGCACGTCCTCCATTCAGGTCCGAGGGTCAACGTCGACAGCCTTGCAGGTGCTTATGAGCGAATATACGATTGCTGCACGATACGCAGATGCGTCATTGCCACAGAACAGATAGTTCTTTCTGCCTAAAGCTAACGGCCTGATGGCATTCTCAATTAAGTTGTTGTCAATGTTGATGCGCCCGTCGTTCACATAGCGTGACAGTCTGGGCAGCAGGGAGTACGTGTATTCAATCGCGTCACCCATCTTGCTGTTTGGAAGGACCTTCAGATATGTTTCTTTCATCCACGTCTCAAAGAGCCGTATTGTCGGATACGATATCTTCAGGCGCTGTTCCTTGCGTTCATCCGCATTTAAGCCAGCCTTGTCCGCATCAGATTCCACTTTGTAGATCTTGCGGATAAAGCACAGTGCTTCTGTCGCCAGCCGATTGTTCTCATTGAGAGCGTCAACGAACTTGCGCCGGTTATCAACAGCTTATGATAAGCGCCGCAAGTTCTTCGAGGCCAAGGTGGAGAATGAGAAGCTGGCACTTGAAGCCATGTTCTACATCCGGCAGCTCTATGATATGGAAGCAGAAGCGGATGCTCTTGACACGGCAGACAACAGCCCCAACTATGAGCGCAGGAAGGCCCTGCGGCAGGAAAAGGCTTATCCGGAAATCAAGAAGTTCGAGACTTAGATGGAGGTAAACATCCTCAAGTGCCCTCCGAAGTCTCTGATGGAGGAGGCCATCTCCTACACCTATAAGATCCTTAAAAAACTGTCGCTCTACGTCACCGATGGCCGTTACAAGATAGACGACAATATGGTGGAGAACAGCATTAGACCTCTGTCCATTGGGCGCAAGAACTATTTGTTCTGCAGTGACGACGACGCTGCACAGAGGGCAGCCGTGGTCTACTCCCTGCTTGCCACCTGCAAGGCACACGGCGTTAATGAACGGGCGTGGCTTGAGGATGCCCTGCGCCGGATCCCGGAATACGAACAGGCAGGGAAAGACTACGTAGACCTTCTTCCCGGAAACTGGAGCGCACTGTCTGCAACGTAACTCAAACCAATATCACCCCCCCATAAAAAGACTGCAACCGGCATCACACTTATGCAAGTTGCAGTCAAACTTTATATGACGCACGTACTTCCTCGAATGCTTACCCCTCGCCATGAAAAACAGACAAAAAAATCCGGCCAAAACGACCGGAAACAGATATAAAAATTATTCTTCTGATTCAACATCCTTATGTGTTGTACATTTCTTGAACTCCTCAAAATGATTTTCCATCTCAGAATAAAAGAATTCACGGTCTAGATATGTCAACTGCTTGACAGCTCCAAGTTTATTAAAATACGAAGTCAGGCCATTAGAGACATTCTCAAGACTGAATGATTCGTTTTCATGATCCTTCAAGAATTGAAGAATACCAATCGCCGCTTCTTTATGTTGTATAATTTGTGATGTACCAAATCGAATAAACCGAAGAGTGTAATTACGGAAAAGTATTTCGGTTAACTCGTAAGGATTACTTCTTTTCTCATCGACTGAAAGATATACGAGCCACCATAGTCCACCAATACCCTGACGGACAAGGCCATGAGATTTCACAAAAAAGTGATTCTTAATAGTTTTCTTAAGGTCATTTGTCTTTTTTAGGCTCCATCTATGCTGCATATATGGAAACAAGTCCCTTAGGGCAAGAGATTCCCATAGTTGTTCGTCTATAGCCTGAAGAGGGGTAAGATTCTTATAAGCTTCGTAAATAGCAACAGCTGATTTGAAGTCTCCAGAAAGGCTCGCGTCAAGTTTATCAAGCAATCCTTCCGGTTTAGCAAGCCCACAAAGGACGAGAACATCATTCTCATCTATAGGAAAATCATCCATCTTAAACCGGTCAAGGTCTTGTCCGAGTTCAACCTCATCTTTTATCTTCTCTATTGCTTTTTTTGATATTATTGTTTGAAATGCCATAATCTATTCTATATCAATTTGTTGAGACAATGTATTAAAGAGCCTTTCATAAGGCTTCCCCAGAAGAATTTGAGCAAGTCTATCTACGCGCCATTCATCCGAGTCAGTATCTCGAAACTCTTTAAGTTCTTCCTCGGTATCAATTCTGTATTTAATGACCTCCGCCCACTTCTTATCAGAATACTGTTCATAACGGCATAAAGCATAGGTCAAAGAATTTAGCACAATGGATGCATGAAGAATGTCAGGGTTGCTTCTAACCAGTGTGTTGCTTTTATATTGGTTATACAAAGCAGTTGGCAGTAGAAGTCTTATTTTATCTCTATCTAAAAGAGTATTCGGAAGACAATCAGAAGTCTCTTCAATTACCATAAAAGAGCCGACTGCTTTAAGCTTATCATACCTGATATCGGCATTGTATTCAAACCGAGCAAACGCAGCCAATATATCACCAGGCTCCATGTTGAACCGGTGTTTACCATAGTCTGGATGAAATCCAGAATTGAAATAGCCAATAATTTGCCGCTTTACGGTTATTGTAGGGGTAAAAACAATCTTCCCAGCAAGAAATTTTCTTGATATTGTGATGCTAAAAATAACACTATCGCTTTTACTAAAAATACCACTATCGCTTTTAAAACAATGACGATACTTTGTAGAAGCACATACTACTTCGCATACATGCTCAGCATATCCGTCTTTCACAAGACTGCTGATGTCAGGATTGTCATACTTTAACTCCACCTTGAAAAAAAAGTTACACTCATCGGCCGTTAACGAAACATCCGGAGTCTCCGGCTTTGGTAAAATATCATCATTTATACCAAGCACAGGATATGGAAAAGTTACATTATCTAAATTCATACATGGTAAGTTTTACAATGTGCTTCATATTATCTGAGAACTGAATATCAATCAAGTTCTTATCCTCTTTCTTCAATACAATATTGGAGATGACATTTTCGTGAACGTTTCCCATTGAAGAACTGATGATATCAACTTCTTCGTCTCCATCCTCTCCACCTACAAGAATTTCAATTTGTCCATTTGTGACATCATAATCCGAATGGATTATCAGCGTGTGAACAAGTCTTTCGTTCTTATTTTCGGCAATAACACGGTAGCTGACTGGAACATTTTCCAAATATTCACCTTTTTCAACATCCGAAGTAGGCATAAACCTATCTTTACCAGGATTAGTACCTTTTCCTTTCTTGCGAGGCATATTTCCCGACCTTTTACGGCCTCCATAATCACCCTCCGAAGAAGCTGTGGCGGAAATATCAGGTTTATGAATAACCACATTTCCAAGGGATTCCATAGACGCAATTGTTTTATTGGGAGCATTTGTGATAACACTTGTCGGCATCAAGCCGCTTTGACTAGTTTCATTAGATGGATTTCCAAAAAGCGGGTTTCCTTCATCATCCTGATTGGAAGCAATCAAATCATCAGGAACAAAAAGATAATCTTCGAGTCCAGTAATACCTAGCACTCCTCCTTGGTCGCTAGCGAAAGCTTTTTGTAGGCAGTTGGAAATGAAATCTTTTATCTCCGTCATTAACCGCGCCCCATAAATTTTATTTCTCGTTGATTCCCATTTGCTATGGGACGGGTCTTCAATTCCTTTAAGGAGATTATTTCCTTGTGAATCCGTACAAACAAATACAGCAGAGTAGCCGTAAGAACTTGAATATTATCGAGACCTATAAATATACATTCCCTGCTTTCGCAAATGGATAACACTGTCTCTCAACTCATTATTCTTGAACAAATAAAAAGAAACTTCACCAAGATTTTGAAGTTTTTCATCAAACTTCAAAAAAAGTTTTGAGACGCCAGCATTTTTGACAGCCTCATAATAGGAACGAGGATTATACGAGGATATTTTTTTCTCCCGATCACGCATATCAGGAAAATGCTCAATCATTAAATCATCTAAAGTGCTTGCATTAATCTCTTTATCACCAATTTTAACCTCAAGTTTTTTTTCGTAAATAGACATCCAAAAATTTCGAAGAGTGGCTTTTATCATTTCATCAAATGCCAATTCCTGTGCTTCTGGACTACCGTCAACGCCCATTATCATTATATCAGAGCCCGCCTCTTCTCTCCTAAAACGAGTTGGAATATCTTCTCCAGAGGAAGGCTTTTCCCCTGAATGATTGTCATAGAACCCATAATGCGAATACTTATGCTCTTTACCATCAGATCCTATAGCCTTGTGTGTACATAAAGTGGAAGCACCCTCAAAAAACGTCATACCATTCTGAGTTCTACTTGACACAAGAACAGTATGAATTGGCGACATCGAGAAATAAGCAGCTTTACCAAACCCGAATGAACCACCTGAACCAACATCAGACTTCACGGTTACACCAATGGCTCTGACAAATGCATAGAAAGGAGAATCTGTATCATTCGGATTAAAGTCCATTCCTTTGGTATTAAAATCGGAGACCTTGATATAATCTATAACGGCCTGATTACTTTCAAAATTATGAAAAACATCAAGCATGGGGCCGTACTCAGCCTCCGCTTTATTACCATAATATTTGAGAATGGACTCGATATGATTACGAAGATTGAAGAAATTAGGATATGACCCAGTCCTCAACTGCTTGAAACTAAATTCCATTCGCACCGGTTTCGAGGAATCGCTAGCAGCATCCAACGAATTTTGTATCGATTCTCGAATCAGAGACGGATATGGAGTTTCACTGAAGTATTCAGCAGCAGCATTATTGGGCCCAATATCTTGGGTGGCATCTTCTTGCTCCGAAAAATGCCAATTGCAGTTAGATTCAATATTAGACATATAGATAAAAAAGTTACAGCTTCAATTTCCTTCATTTTTCGCAATGGCAGAACAACCTTGACAGCCATTTCAATCCCTGAATGAGAAAGAAGAATTGTTGGACCTATTGATTTCGCTACTATACGCAGACTTGCACTCTTTCAAGGCTTTTCCGATTTCATCGAACATATAGGCAACATCATCGTCAGTATACTCATAATTATTCCTATTGGAACAATTCTCCAAAAGTGCCAAAAAATTTATAATCTTTTGAACCCTATACGACGCGACTTTCTTAAAACGCTCTCTTTTTATAGAAGTACTCATTTAATATAAAATTGTATTGACCATGTTTATTGCAAATATATTAAAAATATTTATATATACAAATAATTGTATATATTCTTAAACTTTAATACTATATATTACCGATAGAGCGCATTAACTATTCATTTAATTGCACTTATATTACATAATATATTGTAATATGGAAAGCATCTGCTCAATAAAAGCACTTTATGGTAGAGATTATCGTTTAATGTGTAAAATCTGAGCTAAGCGGCGACTGCCCACCCCTCATGCTTCCGCACCAAGCCGCAGCGGCTTCCTTGCGTGCAGCATTGACGTCCCGTTTCGTCTGGCAATAACCCGGAGCGACTGCCAATCTCTTCATTCTCATTTTTTGCTGTTCTTTTGGCATTCTACTCCTTTATACAAGTCAACCGGTGATTCCTTACACGAAAAGCTGTACGTACCCGCTTCAGCACGACATATAACCATAGCACACTATGCATTCGGGACACTGAGGGAGTGGCGTTTGCCTGGCGGTCGTCCCATAAGCTGAGCCGCTGGGACTTCTGACATATTCATTGTGAGAATGACATTGGTTGTCCGTGCGGAGAAAAACCGGTCCTTAAGTTAGATTTTTTTATTTTTTATGTAAGGAAACCGTTTCGTTCCGGTATATTAATATAGAGCATCAAGAGGTCTCATGTGGAGACGCCAACCGAGCAAGCCAGATGCCACGGTGGAAAAACGATGCGGAATGTTCCATTCAAAAAAAATTATGGCAAATGATTGACAGCATTGTACTTAACATCCCCCATTCTTCATCGGAGTTTCCAGGTACGGCAAAAGACGGATGGGAAAACGGAATCGATGAGCATATCCAGCGCTGGACCGACTGGGGAACGGACCGCTTGTTCGGGATGGCCTCATCCATGGATCCCCGCATTCATCCTGTCACCTTCCCCTGGTCAAGATTCTTCTGCGATGTGGAGCGTCTGGAAAACGATCCGCTGGAAAAAATCGGTCAGGGCATCGTCTATTCATCTTTCGAAGGAATCGGGCGGAACATTACCGGAACAGAAATCATCTACAGGTCATATTACCTTGGGCACAAGACAGCCGTCATCAAGGAGCTGACGCCGTCTTCGATACTGATAGACTGCCACTCGTTTCCTTCCGACATGTCAGACGTGGAAGTATGCATCGGTTTCAACGATGACTGGAGCATGCCGGATAAAGACCTGTTGTCACAAATAGAATCAATGTTCAGATCGCGAGGATATAAAACGGCATTCAACAAGCCTTACTCCAACTCGTATGCCCCAAAGACACGTTTCGGCTACACGTCATTGATGATAGAACTGAACAAATCCACCTACATGGATGCCGACGGAAGCATGGACAATGAGAAGTCAAAGAAGATTATGTCCGCTATCCGGGAAATGTACGAAATAATTCTCCGGCCCTGCACGTCCGGTCTTTTCTTCAGGAACGCAGGCTTCCTGTATGAGAAGCGCAATGAAATCTGGGCAAACCCAAGGATGGCTTCCGCATTGACAGGAACCGCGTATTTCAACGGCAAACGGGCAACTGTCGGAGGATTCCTGAAGGCTGTCGAAAGCCATCCGGACCTGTTCCGCTGCAAGGATTCAATAATCGTCAGCTTTGGCGGCAGCATTTTTAGCGGCGCAACCTTCAACACGGCCGTAAACCTGAAAGACGGACATACAAGTTCCTTCAAGGGCGGCAGCTTCGGCAGCAAACTGAGGGCCTACATTGAAGGACATGCCCAATATCCTGTAAGGGAAGACGCATTCCCTTTGTCAAAGGTGATAGAGATGCTGAAAAACGGAGGCAGTATTCTTGACAGCCTTCTTCCAGGTCAGTCCAAGTGACGGCTCTTCCTATGCCTATTCACTAATGCTTTTTTCAATGTATACAACTTTCGGCAGAATTCATCAGCTGTCATAAAAGTTCCGTTCCTGAGTCCTTCTGCAAGCCGCTTCCGGAATTCAACATCTCCTTCATTATCTTGCAACTGGTCGCAATTTGTGACCAGTTCGCGCTTATCTTGATATTCTGTTTTATTTACCATTGTTACGTTCTTTATCTACACCACTAACATAAAGTCTCATTCTGAAGAATCATTCGGGACCTCCTCACGGAATCTTTTCACGAACAAGGACCGGCCTTCGAGTTCTATGCCCGGCTCTCTATGCATCCTGAAGCCCTTCGGCGCGAGGATGCTGCATTTCAATCCCGCATCCTGTGCCGCCTGGATCCCCGCTTCATCGACGCCTGTCTGGCCGCCCGAACGGATCATGGAGAACTTGACACCAGAGTCCGCCAAGTCGAGCAATACAAGTTTCAAAAGTTCCCTGATTTCGGAGGTCCGGATGCAGTACTTGTCAAGGGTGATCTGACTGTTGCCGGCAATGTTGAGTTTCAGCTCGTCCGTCTTGAACTTCGGATGCTTTCTTATCCGTTTGGTTATCGCTTCTGCAAGGCTAGACAGACACCTTTCCGACAGGTCCGTCGGAATCGTAAAACCGACATATTTGTCTCCCGCAGCCTTCCTGGTGGTAATCTCACCCGGAGAGTCCATGTCCACGGCCAATGCCAAAGTAATGTCAGACCATTCCGCATTGGCCCAGGTACGGTGGCCATAATTGCGCTTGGAGTCTTCCATGAAGACAGGCTCAATGTCATTGATCCAACGATACTTTTTCTTCACGCCGGTATTGTTAACCGCGTTTTTGTTGTTCCTATTCATATCCAGTTTAATTTCGATTATTCATTTTGCCTAACGGCAAAGGTATTTACCAGTTCCGCCAAAAAGTGGCATCAGTACAAGGACGGCCTGTCAGTGAAACCTATATAACACAGCAGTTCCTCATCACCATAGTATTCCCAGCTGAAGAAACCATACTTGTCCGGCTCAGTGGTTACCTTATGATACCCGAGTTTTCCCCCTTTCATGACAACGTTATCTCGTGAGGAAACAGATTCCTTGCGGATGTCACATTTGAATTCCTTCTCAATGAAACTTTGCCAGGTGCTGTCATCCTTGCCGTCGTCTTTCTTTATATCCATCCATTGCTCAATCGGCATTGACTCCGGCTTATTCTCGACAATGAACCTTTCCACATCCTCAAAGCGGCCTTCGTCCAGATCATTGAAACGCAGCAGGCGCAACTTGAGTTTCGACAGAGGCACGTTGAACAGATTCGGATCCGGAATCCGCCCTGTGATATTGCATTCTTCAATAAGCGATTTCAAGATATCAATGGTCGAGATCTCCAGGCTGTTTACCAGTTTTATCAGTCCGTCGGCCAATGACTTGTCCTCCAGTGTATCCTCTATTACCTCATTGATGACATCGAGCTCAAGATTTCCGAACTGCTTGACATACCGGATACGGCCAGGACGGCCGATCAGGTTATCATCCAGCGTGAGTTCGTTCGTTGTCAGAATGTACAGTTTCCTGCGGTGGTTGTACACTCCGTCAATCATTTTCAGCAGGATCTCCGACTCTTCATCGAAAGTCTTTTCTGCCTCATCTATGAGGACGGCGGCTTCGAAATTGATCGTCTGGATGAATTCCAGCAATCCGTCTACAGGCTTTGAAACGACTATGGTAGGCAACCCGAGCCTGTTGCAAAGCTGTTTGGCGGCGATGGTCTTGCCGGTACCCTTCAATCCGTTGAAGATGACACCAAGGTTCTTGCCCGACTTTTGGAACACGTCAGAGTTCCATGTATGGATTATATGGTCGTTGATGGCTTTCCCTTCAGTTCCATATACCTTGAAATTGATGATGAAAGATTCCGCAATCTTTTCGAGACCGATGCGGCCCGTCCTGGCGTCGACGTAAATCCGGAACACGCCGTTCCCGGGTGTGGAAAGCAATGTTGCGGAACCCGGAATCGGGAAAAGTACGCCACCTTCGTTTATCCACTTCTGCCTATTGAGGTAATTGTCCGTGCATGGGCCAGCATCTTTTGGAGAATCCTGTCTGTCAAGGATATAGAACTCCAGATCCGTCATTGTTCCGTCATATCTGCATCCCGCCTCCTTCTCAACGTGGCTGAACTTGAATCCTCCCGCCAAGGCCACCTTTCTTGACGGTCCGTTGTCTGGCTCAAGATAGATTGTGAGCCTGTCCGCCTTCCTGACATTGAAAAGATATTCCTTTATACAGGACAATGCCTCCGTCATGTAGCCATTCCCCTGGAAAGATGTTTCAATAAAATAGCAGATCTCATAATCCACAAGTGTCCCCTGCGGCAAGTTGATTTCTTTCGGGGTGAGGATGATGATACCTATCACGTCATCCTCATCTTTCCTTGAGATGATGAGCATGTTGTCTGTCCGCATGGCCCAGCGGATTTTGCCTTCAGCCTCACTGACGTCATCCATTTTCTTGAACCCGGTCCGCTCTGCAAGACAACGAGTGCTCATTATCCGGAACACCTCGTCGATATGTCTTTCGCCAGGTGTCGCAATCACCAGCCTGTCTGTAACTAATTCAACCATATTATCTGTTTCACTTTATCTTGTTGCAGTTCCAAACTGCCCTTTCTCTGTTTTTGTACTTATTATACCGGAAACTTAGCAGTTTCTTTCACCGACACCCCAACTATTACTTCGCTCCCTTCCAGCCTCTATACCCGGCAAAGCAGCATATCATGTATTTTCTAATACTGTCCTCTCTTCTATTGCGTCAAATATAGCTCAACAGAATGCCTTAATTCGGCACCTTGATTCCTACTCTCAAATCGAGTGTTCAACTTGTCCAGAATCGTCATCGTGTACGTTATACTATACAATTCATACCCGAGATTCTTACACTTGTTTTTGAAAAGATCTTTTGGGAATGCAATTCGGATATTTTTAGAGAAGTTTTATTTTTTGGCTGCAAACGATTATATTTGTATTGTTTGTAGACATTGGTTCGATTTGCGGACGGATGTGGCATTATGGAGGACGGAATATGTTATACCCGATAGGAATACAGAGCTTTGAAAAGATTCGCACCGGAGGATTTGTCTATGTGGATAAAACCGAGCTGATATATAGTTTGGCGGCATCTGGGCAGTACTATTTTCTGAGTCGTCCGAGACGATTCGGAAAGAGTCTGCTTGTATCTACTATGGAGGCGTATTTCAGTGGTAGAAAGGAACTTTTCGAGGGGCTTGCGATGGCGTCACTGGAGAAGGACTGGGTGAGCTATCCTGTTCTGCATCTGGATTTGACGGGAGCTGCATATTTGTCTATTGATGAACTTTATTCCAAGTTCAACTCTTTTTTATCCAAGTATGAAGAGCGTTATGACATCTGCACAGGTGAACGTGTCGCAAGTGTCCGCTTTGAAAATATTATAGATGTCGCATACCGAAAGACCGGCCAAAAAGTCGTCATTCTCATTGACGAATATGAAAAACCAATAATCGACAACATTGACAATCCTGAACTTATGGAGCAGTTCAGGCGTGAGCTTCAGGGATTCTACAGCGTCATAAAGGGTAAGGACAATGCAATCAGATTCGCGTTCCTGACGGGAGTGACCAAGCTTGGTAAAATGAGCATCTTCAGCGGCCTTAACAATCTGAATGACATATCGATGGATGCAAGATATGCTGATATCTGCGGAATAACGGAGCAGGAATTGAAGTCATATTTCGGTGAAAGCGTGAAGACTCTTGCGGGGATGAACGGGCTTTCGGAAGAAGAATGCTACAAGAAATTGGCATCAATGTATGATGGCTATCATTTCCATTATAGAACGCCTGGCATATACAACCCGTTCAGTCTTCTCAATACATTTAACGCCAATGAGTTTAGGATGTACTGGTTCGAGACTGGGACGCCGACATTCTTGGTAAGATACTTGAAGCAAGGGAACTATAATCTGGACAATATCTCGAAAAATGACGTGGCGGTAGAGACATTGACAGGTGCGAACTATGTAAGCCCGGCCCCGATAACGCTTATGTATCAGGCGGGATATCTTACGATTAAGGATTATGACCAGAGATTCAATACGTATAATCTTGACTATCCTAACGAAGAAGTGAAGAGCGGATTCCTGAATTCGTTAAGTCATCTCTATGCTCCGGCATTGGCAGGCGGCGAACTGTCTGTCTATCAATTTATCCGTGATATTGAAAAGGGCGATATAGAGAGTTTCATGAATCGTCTCACGGCATTCTTCGCAGGAAACAGCTACATGATTCAGGGCGACCTGGAACTATACTTCCAGAACGTGATGTCGATAATGCTGAAAATGATGGGGCTTTACGTAAAGACTGAATACCAGACATCAAATGGCAGAATAGACATCGTGTTCGATACGAACAAATATGTCTACATCATTGAATTAAAGAGAGATGAATCCGCCGAAACTGCTCTGAAACAAATCGAGGAGAAAGGTTACGACAAACCGTTCCTCGCCAGCGGCAAGCAGATAATCAAGCTCGGCATCAATTTCTCTTCTGAGACCAAGACCATCGACGGCTGGGCTGAGGCGTGACACACACTACCTGATTACTCGTGTCCGACATGCTATACAATTCTGACGCGTGATTCTTTCAGTAAGGTGATCAGTTTCTCAAATGGAATTCCTTCCACATCATCCTGTCCATGTTGATATTGGTCAATTGCTGCCGCCAGCGTTCTTGCCCTATCTATAAAGTTGCCGGTCCTCACATGTTGCCGGCCTGCTCCGCAATAGCAACATTGATAACTGACGGACGTCGTCCCGGTCATCGGATTTCCTGCAAATGAATATATGCAGGCATCTTCCCCGCACTCGTCACACTTGACACATAGCCATCCGTTACCTTGCTCCCATAACTTCAGCAGGGTGCCGACGGCTATCGGCCTCTTTATGCCATATACCGAAACCGGCGCCGGCGAAAAGAACAGCTCCCGATGCCTGTATATATACTCCCGGCTTCCGACAATGAGCTGCAGATTGTCGGACAGTATCAACGGCGAAGTCATTTTTGAACAAACATCACAGTTCTCCAACATAAAAATCCATTTATCAATTCTGGTTTTCAATTACGTATACAGCGAAACGGTCGTATTCTTACATATCCTTACGTAAAATAGAAGCAAAAAAAATCATTCCCGATGAAAGAATCCTTTACTTTCTCCGTATATGTTATCAAACTCTATAATTCAGATGAAACTCAAGTATATCAATGGCCCCTATGGGTATGCCCGTGATGTAAAGGCCTTGGAAATATTCGAAAATGCGGTAAACAATGCCGAGTGGCTCGATGAAAAGGACTCACTGGTCTCAGGCGATATGGTGGGATTCAATTTCGGCGATGACGAAGTAAGGGCAACTGTCGAAATCGGAAAGGAAATCATTGAGGTTCATATAATTTCACCGCTCAAGTACGATTACGCCAGGTCATTGCACATGTCATTTTTCAGCCGGAACAACTGGCTTAAGGATGAAAACAAAGTCAAAGCCATAGTCCATAGGATATTGACAGAACTATACTATGACTACTCTATGGTCAAATTACGCAAGGACGATCTCGTGGATCATTCCCGGGGCTACAAGTCCTTCAGGGAATCGTTCCTGAAACAGGAAAGGGAAAGGACTCTCGAGGCGAGAAAGGAATGCGCCATGGTCTCAAAGACAAGCGGACAGCTTAAGCGGGACTTCAAGGCAGGGAAATACACCGAGAAGGAGTACGTCGCCCTGAGGGCACCCATCCACGAAAAAATCGTACGTCTTCTTGCCGAATCGAAGTTCAGGAATCCGATCCATCAATACTTCAAGGAATATCTGGACCTGTGCCAGTTTGCATTGTATCCAGAATTGATCATAAGGCATTTCATCGGTAACCTGAACGTGACTGAAGATGACTGGCTGTCATGTCAATGACGGTGTAAATCGCATCCAGAAACAGGCACTACGTCCACGCAACCGCAAGCAATATTGCCCTGATCCCATCGATTGTCGAAAAATCTAAAAAAAACTATATTTGTGTGAAAAACACTAAATCTGCCAAGGTTTGGCGGAATATCATCCAATCTAAACAAACATAAACAAACATAAATATGGCTGAAAATAAGATTGAATTAAGGTCTGTAAATGAACTTCTCGGGATGAAGTTCTATATTCCGAGTTACCAACGTGGTTATCGCTGGACTGAGCAGCAGGTGAAGGACTTGCTGAACGATATAAATGAGTTTAAACCCGAAAAAAATAAGGACACAAACGAGGAGACGTGGTATTGCTTACAACCATTGGTCGTAAGGAGAATGGATGAAAATGATTCGCGTTTGGAAAAGGAAAACGACAGGATTGATTGGTATGAGGTGATAGACGGACAACAACGTTTGACTACGATATTTCTAACCATTCATTACTTTAATGAAATGTGGGTGGGAAAACTAAAGACCCTATTACCTACAATAAAATATGCCACAAGAAATGATGGTTTTGAATTCTTAAAATGCTTGGAAATCAATGATGATCAAAATGTCCACACTCAAGGGAAGGTATTTAAAGACTACATTGATTATCATTTCATGAAACAGGCCTATAAAACAATTCATGATTGGGCCAAGAAAATGGGAGCGACATTCAACAATAATGATTTTCAATCAAAATTCATACATAGGACTAAGGTCATTTGGTACGAATCAGTAGATGAAGACCCGATTAAGGTATTTACACGGCTTAATATCGGTAAGATATCCCTGACAAACGCAGAGTTGATTAAAGCCTTGTTCCTGAATCGATCCAATTTTCATGTATCCAATGATAGTCATTTAAAATTGAGGCAGCAAGAGATTGCCAGTGAGTGGGACAATATTGAATATACTCTGCAAAACGATGAATTTTGGCTTTTTTTACATGAAGATTGTTATAGTCGCCCCACAAGGATCGATTTTATTTTTGATTTAATTTGTGAGCAAAAAGTTTTGGGAGAATTTGGAAACATTGGTACCGATGAATACAAAACGTTCCGCTATTTCTACGAGTATTTTAAGTCGAAATCTTCGAATATAGAAAACTGCTGGAGAATAGTTAAATCCTATTCTCAAACTTTTAATGAGTGGTTCAACGACGTCGAGTTGTATCACTATATTGGATATTTGATTCATCAAGGTGAAAAAATGGATGAATTATGCAAAAAGTGGAATGAAGAAAAGTCAAAAGAAGATTTCATTGCAAAACTGAAAGTTCTTATTATAGAGAAAATCAGAAAATGCAATGATTTAAATAAGCAATATGAGGTAGACGGAGGTCCGGCAAAGACGACATGTAAGCCTCTTTTACTCCTACATAATATTCAAACGGTTGTTAATCAAAACAATCAACTGAAATCAAAAGAAGAATACAAACTTCCAGTTTTTTATAAGTTTCCTTTTCATTTATTCAAAAAAGAGAATTGGGATGTTGAGCATATTGATTCGAATACAACAAACGGGTTAGAGAAAGAAAAGGATCAAAAAGAATGGCTTAAGTACTCTGTCTTAGGTACAGAATTGTCAGATGGGCTTAAAGAAAGGATAAAGGCTTTTATAAACAACGATAATGGCCAAGAGTCTTTTGAAAGTATTTGCAGGGAAATTGAGCAGTATAACCGTTCCGAGTCTTGGAAAAACCCGGAACAGGATAAAAATAAGGTTTGGAATTTTGTTTTATTGGATGCTGGCACTAACCGAGGTTATGGAAACTCAATCTTCCCGGCAAAACGACGCTGTATTATCGGGAAAGACCAAGGAAAAAAATATTCAATAGACGAAGGCACTTTAGAAATTAAAGTAGAATACGGAGCTATTGCTTTTATTCCTCCGGTCACTAAAAATGTATTTTTGAAATATTATAACACCTCAGTTGACAACTTGAGGGAATGGTGCGAAAGTGACGCGGAATCATACAAACTCAATATCTTTGAAACATTACAAGAATTTGGAGTGATCGATTCTTCACAAAATAACAACACAACAAACAATGAGTAATAATACAAACACTAAAGCAATGTCATTCTGGAAGTTTATGAATGACAATATTATCGAAATACCCATCATCCAACGCGATTACGCACATGGCAGGTTAGGCAAAGAGAACCTGCGTAAAAACTTTTTGGCCGATTTAAAGAAGGCTTTGGACAATGAGAGTCCATATAAAGATACATCTATGAAATTAGACTCTATATATGGCTCAATTGAGAACGGAAAATTGAATCCTTTGGACGGTCAGCAACGACTTACCACCCTTTGGTTGCTGCATTGGTATATCGCCTTACGTGCAAAGCAGTTAAGCGAAGTCAACTGCTCAATTTTCCGAAAATTCACCTACGAAACGCGTATTTCATCCCGTGAATTCTGTGAAAACTTGTGTATGCCTGAACACTTTACAAACTATAGCGGGAATGATATAGTCGGTTTTATAACCAACCAGACTTGGTTTTATTCTGCTTGGAAACAAGATCCTACAATTCAATCAATGTTGAGAATGTTGGGAGGCACGAAAGTAGCTGATAAAAAAGGTGAAGATATTATTGATGGCATTGAGGAACTATTTCAGAACACGAACGAAGATGTGTTCAAAGACTATTGGAGATTACTGACAGAAAAGGATGCTATCGTCTTCTATCATCTTCCTCTTTCGGATTTTGGCCTTTCAGATGATTTGTATATCAAGATGAACGCCCGGGGCAAACAATTAACTGGTTTTGAGAATTTCAAAGCGGACATAATCGGGTATATTACAAAACAAGCACAGGATGAAACAATAGAACATAGTATTCGAACGGAGTGGGAAAAACTGTTAGATCCCGAGAATGGAATTCCAATTAAACTAGATACTGACTGGACAGATATTTTTTGGAAAAGCAGGTCAGAAGATAATCGAATAGACGAAATCTTCTTTACTTTTCTAAACAGATTTTTCTGGAATGAGTTGTTTATAGCGACGAAACCTGAAGACCAAGAATCTTATATACTGAACATTGGTAAAGGAGATGAGAGTTCGACACAGGAAAACAACAACCCGTCCTACAAATATCTAAATAATTCCGATCATCCAAGTGACTTTGACACCACAATAGCATACGAAGGTTTAGATATTTATAGGTACTACGAAGGATCAATCCCTTTACCCTTTTTTCAAAAGCTTTCAAAGGTTCTTACGGGATATCATGATTATTCCGTAAACAACAAAATGCCGATTTGTTTGTGGGACAATACATTTAGTTTTATCCCCCTATATGCTGAAAAGAACTCCAATAATATAGAAATTGAAAATAATTCCAATGAAAAAATACTTAAAGTAACCACTCTCAATCAGGTTCAAAGAGTTGTCTTTTTTGCTATTTGCCAATACTTTAACGATTCCGGAGTTGGCAATGATGATGAATTATCCTTAAAACGATGGATGAGAGTTGTGTGGAATTTGGTCTCCGGAGAAGACCACAATGGACTATCTCAAATCAGAAATACCCAGGCAATGAGAACAGCCATGAAATTTATTAGCGAATTGAATAGCAATTGTGTTTATGAGTCACTTTTAGCATATAATAAGAGACTAGGCAATTCCGATTTTGACGAACGCTGTAAAGAGGAAATTGCCAAAGCCAAACAAATCATTGATAAAAATGGGAATCTGCGAAAATACAGTGGCTCTTGTAAAAAACAAGATGGTTCAGTTTATCAAACATGGGAAGAAATCATTATCGATGCAGAAAACTACGCTTTCTTCAAAGGATCAATAAGGTTTCTGTTTATCAATGATGAAGAAACTGATGAAATAGAAAGGCTAATAAACTGGAGTGATTTTGACATTAAATGGACAAATGCGCAAAAGTACTTTGACCAAGAAGGAATTAGACCAGAATATAAAAAGGAAGCTATATTGCTTAGAGCATTATTAAGTCGAATTGCTATAAGAGAGAATTGGTTTGGGTATTATAAAGGCTTTTGGTACATATCTTTATTGAATAAGAATTATAGACAAGCCATCCATTATTTACTTACTACAGATCAACTTGCGATATATGAGCAGTGTAAAGAGAATTGGATAACAGATTCGTCTTTGCTCTATACACTGTTGAAGAGTAAAGATTCTTGGCACATACTGACAGATTGGAAAGGTTATTCAGTTCTGACCAAATATTCATACCGCTGGTCTGGCGCCACTTCAATCAAAGAAATCGTTGTGCTGAATTATTTACGCAACCGACTGCTGAATAGTCTTAATGATATTGTTATATCTGAAGATAATAAAGTAGATGGGACAAACTATTTCTATGGCTGGGAGATTTCATTTACATATAAAGATAAAGAATTCAAATGGTCTGAAGATAATAAGGTTTATCTGAGCAAAAACGACATTAATGCTAACACAGATGAACAATTAAACCATGAGGACAGTTACTATTTTGATGCGTCCACTATTGTTCGGCAGGAAGATTTTGGGATAGCATTGAACGGTTTACTATCTAGGTTGCACTAAGGACACATCCGCTGCCACCCTTTGGCAGTTTCAAACAGTATCTTTACGCCAAGAAAGAGAATATTGACAAACCGATCTATAGTTCGATGGACGAGGCCCTGTTCAAACATGAGCTCATAGAACTCGAGTAGCGTTCTGCCTGGATCGCCGACAAGGATCTTATATACAAATACGAGTTCGACACCATAGTGCCGGACCTGCTCGGCTTTGAAATCAAGGACGACAGGGCCATCATTTTGCATGAGCAACCTTTTCCAGGAGAATTCTGACGTAAGACAAAAATACGCCCCGACTCTGCCAAAAAGCGGAAGCCGGGGCGATTCGGGTTTAGCGTCAATGTCAAATGTCATGCTTTTTTAAAGATTTCAAGAAGCTTCTTAACGGAATCCGTAAAAGAAGATGACATTTCACTTGGTCTGAAATAATTGCCGCAATTCCGGCACCTGACCGGCATTGACAATACTATGTCCGTCTTTTCACAAACGCGTTACTGCCACACTTTTGCAGTGGCGCGTTTTAACTTTGTCTGCAAGAAAAGGACATGAAGTATGGGAAAGACATTGCACATCATACCTTCGGGAAACATCTGGCCACGCATCGTCGGGACATGGATTGGCGAGGGGCCTGACAAATCAGACCACGAGGTGACCCAGTACCCCGTTCCGACCAACATTCATTATCTGCCGGAAGACCTGACCGATGTCGAGATGATGAAAACGGCCATATCATGGCACAAACCCGATTCGTATCCGGCGGGCGACCTGTATCAGGACTTGAAGAACTTTATCGAGACCATTAAGAAAGGGCCTGAGTTTGACAAAGTGTTCGTCTGGCACGCCGAGGATGCCGACTCCAGGCTGCTTCTCTACTTGATCGCGTACGCATATAAGCACAGGTTCTATGCCGTCAATGTCACTCCGAAAGAGCGTCGGTTTAAAGGGAAGGTCAATGATGATGTCGACAGTCAATTTGAGGATGTCAAAGTCTACACCGACAGCGATGTCGATATAGACTCGATCACACGCGATTCTTTCGAACCTGGAGCAGTCACTCAAAAGACAAGAAAAGAGTTCTGTGAGATATGGAAAAGCTGGGGCGGAGAAGATGCCCTGGGAAGTCCGGTGCTCGTAAACCAGTTCGGCACATTCTTCCATCCTTATCGTACTTATCTGTACCAGGATGTCTTTGCTGCTACGCCAAAAGATCATCCCGAGAGCATCAGAGCAATCTGTAAAGAAATCCATACGAAGCATCCCCAGATCAGCCATGAATACATCTATGACACTATTGTCCAGATGGCTGATTCAGGTCTGGTCAAATGGGTCAAGAAAGAAGAGAACAATCAAATCGGTCACTTGCTTCAGCAGTACAAGCACGATGTCGAAGGAGAATGGGCCCGATACCCGCATGAGTTTCTGCACGAGTTTGCGGATCTATGCGGCAAAAAGATAAGGATGTCAGAGGATGATCTTAAAGCCGAATATCTCAGGGCTAGAGAAGACAGTGACGATATGTTCTTCAAAGGCCACTTGGCCAGAGAGGACAGGTCCAAGAACAAAGGACATTGGCACGACAGTCTGGTCATACGGTGGGCGACAGCCTTGAATGAGAACTGGGGCTGGTATCATCTGATGTCCGTAATGAAGGTCAAACTGGGAATGATGGCAGAATATATGCGCGAATGGTCTTACATAGCCGACGGATCTGTCTATGCCGACCAGATGGAACGGGCCATTAGATTGATGGAAGTGATTCTCGACTCGGGAGGCGAATCGGAATACAAACGTGATGAAGGAGATGAACCATGCTTTGATTCGGAACATTTCCCCCGCTATGTCAATTTCCGGAACAGAGAACGCTTCACTGGTCCGGATTGTGACGGTCACAATTTCTGGTGCGATGCCCAGCGTCTTCGATTCATCAAGGCATGGAACATCCTGTGGGAGATGTTCCGCACAAAGTTGCTAGATTGGGATGATTAGTTCACGTTTCGTCAAAATTGGAACAGCCAATTGTAACCTTGACAAATTCTCACAAATCGTTGGAGAAATGATGTCGAATTTGTATAGGGACTATCGGGAAGCACTTAAAAATATTCAACTCCTCCAACAAGTTTATTGACAACATGATAGATATTTCATAACTTCATACACAAAAACCATAACATGTTAGGAGCAATTACAGGGGACACCATAGGTTCGGTCTATGAGTTCCGCAACACTAAAGATTATAATTTCGAGCTGTTTCAGTATAACAGCACCTATACTGATGACAGCATAATGACAATGGCTGTGGCTTACTGGCTACTGAAGGACAAGCAGCATAGCTATCAGGGACTGGAGGACATTATGGTGATGTTTGCAGAGAAGTGCCCATGCGGAATGGGCGGATATGGAGAATCATTTGTCCGCTGGCTATTCTATCCGAAGGAGTTATATGCATATGATGACGAGTTGGGGGCTTCTCCGTATGAGTCCGCGACGGGTCGCCATCCTTATGGATCATGGGGCAATGGGGCTGCAATGCGCGTGAGTGCAGTGGGCTGGTTCTTTGATACATTGGATGAGACCGAACGTGTGGCCGCTATATCAGCAGCAATCACTCACAACCATCCGGAAGGTATCAAGGGAGCACAGGCTACTGCCGCTGCTATCTGGATGGCCAGAAAAGGAAAAACCAAGGAGGAGATTCGCGAGTACATTGAAAAAACATACGGATACGACCTTCATAAAACCTATGAGTATTGGCATCCTGTCTACGGATGGGACGATAGCTGCCAAGGAACTGTACCGCAAGCGATTACCTGCTTTCTTGACTCCTCGGATTTTGAGGATGCTATTCGCAAGGCCGTTTCTCTCGGCGGAGACAGCGATACGCTTGCATGCATCACAGGCGGAATAGCAGAGGCGTATTATAAAGAAATTCCGCGAAGTATAGCAGAACAGGTGGTCAAACCATTCCCTAAAATCTTCAACAAGATTCTGGACGCAGTGCGTAAGGAAACAGTCTACGGTATCACATGTAAGATTGTTGATTAACCTGGGTTGGATAAAACCATATAAATCCATACTGAAGATGAGAATATTTAGATTGGCGCGAACATCATTCACTCGTCTAGAAGGGAGAATTGGGCGGAATTCACAATTATTAGTATGATACAGTACATCGCAGACGAAGCGCACTTCCAGGAAGTCATAGCCCGCGTTGCAAATGTGAAAGAACACCTTTGGATCGGGACTGCCGACATAAAGGACCTGTATGTCGGCGAGCGTCCTCTCCTGGGCGTACTTGCCGACCTGATCAGCAAAGGGCGTGAAATCCGTCTCATCCATGCCAAGGAACCAGGCCCGAAATTCAGGGAGGATTTCGACCATTATCCAGTACTGTTTTCCGGACTGGAGCGGGTTCTATGCCCCAGAGTACACTTCAAACTGATTATCTTTGACTTCAAGCTTGCCTACATCGGCTCGGCAAACCTCACCGGCGCAGGCCTGGGAATGAAAAGCCCACGCAACCGCAACTTCGAGGCAGGCATTCTGACAGATGACCCAGCTCTGGTCGAAGCCGCAATGAACCAATTCGATACCATCTGGGCCGGATTCAAATGCAAAGACTGCGGCCGCAAGCAATACTGCTCTGATCCCGTCGATTGCCGCACTTTGGCAGTTTCAAGCAATATCTTTACGGCATGAAAAGAAACATTGACAAACCTGACTATCGTTCGATGGACGAGGTCCAGCTCAAACATGAACTCGCTGGACTCGAGCAGCGGATTCTCGGAATCACCGGCGATTTCCTCGACTACCAGCACTACCGCCGGTTCCTTGATTGGAGCCGGAACGAGGTGAAGGTCAATGAGATTGAGGAGCTGATGTCGGACCGCTGCCTCATCCTGAATCTCCTCTTCGGCTGCCACTGCACTCCTGCGGAGGTCGAGAGGTTGGAAAAGGTCAATGACCTACTTCTGGAAATGACCAACCGGACATATCATCGCACGGCAGACCTTGTACGGGCGCTGCTGGTGATGAAGAAAGACGATATGGATGACGACTACATGATTGAAAGCCGACTGGTCCCGATATTCGACATTCCGTACTCAGTGCTGCGTCTGGAGGATGACGAATACTATGGTTCGGATTTCATCCGTATGGCAGCCATCCTACAGGAGACGGAGAAGAACAAACCCGGCATGGCCGATGTATTCTGCAATTGGTCGCCACTGAAAGACAAATCCCCGTCAGCGACAGACGCTGAACTGGAGTGTTCAAACGATATGGATGACGGAAGCACCTGGGCTGAAGGGCCTCTGCGCAATCCCAAGCTGGAGCATATCATTGTCTGCCATGCTCTCCATGCGTTATGCACACACATGAGCTGGTCCATTCCTGATGTGCTGCGTATCAATGACCTCTCCATAGAGGTCAAACTTACCATCCAGCAGTTCTCAGACCAGGAAAGGAAGCGTCTCGACTGGTGCAGCAAGTATGATCTACAACACTTCAAGGAAGTCCTTCTGAAGGAAGCTGCGGATCGTCCTGAAGGAGTATCGCTGGAGAATGCGCTGCTGCAACGGTGCAGGGACTACTTCGAGGACATTGCGGATGAAATTCTTGACAAAGTCGGAATCTCGGACATTGACCTTTACCTGAAAACCCTCAAAAATAGAATCGACAAATCATGAACAGACTTGCGGGTACGGTTAGTCTGCAGCAGATAAGGACATAACGAATCCCGACTGCTGGATTTTTTCAGCAAGTCTTCATACATTTGCATTGACAAAAAAACAAAACTTTATGGCAGTGAATTTCTTAAAGCGGTACATCTGGCTGATTGACCTCATCAACCGCAGGGGTTACATCTCTTTCAGGGAAATCAGCGAGGCCTGGAGCAGGAGTCCGCTCAACGACAGCGGGTCCGCATTGAGCGAAAGGACTTTCTTCAATCACAAGACCGCCATCGAGGAGATGCTCGGTATTGAAATAAAGAACGACAGGACCATGGGATACTATATCCGCGGTGAAGAGGTCGGGGACAATGCTACCCTGAACTGGATGCTGCACTCACTTTGCATGAACAACCTTTTTCAGGAGAATTCTGACATGAAAGACCGCATACTTGTGGAGAACGTGCCTTCCAGCGAGAAGTTCCTCTCCGACATCATCAGCGCGATGCGTTCCGGGAGAGTGATTCAGATTTCATACAAAAGTTTCTACCGTCCGGAAGCCACTTTCTTTTCCATCGAGCCGTATTGCGTAAAACTCTTCAAGCAAAGGTGGTACGTTCTGGGGAAATCGGAGCTCGGACTGAGGATATACGCACTGGACCGTATCGAGGACATGGAGGAACTCGACGAGTCGTTCGCCCTACCGAAAAAGTTCGACCCTGAAGAGTATTTCAAGAACTTCTTCGGAGTAATCGTGGGGAACGATCAGCCGACGCAGGATGTGCTCATACGTGTCGTTAAAGACCAGACAAAATATCTCGACACCCTGCCTCTCCACAGCTCCCAGCAAAAGATCGAGGAGAAATCGGACGACACCCACACCGTCTACAGCTACCGACTGGTCCCGACCTTCGACTTCAAGCAGGAACTGCTGAGACTCGGGCCCTCTGTCGAAGTGCTGGCGCCGGAAGAACTGCGCGACGAAATGGTCGACGACATCAGGAGGATGGCAGAGAACTATAAGATTTAGCTTACAGATTTATCAAATGCGGCTCAAGCAGCATGCCGTAATGCTCGTCCATCATGGCAGCATTGGAAAAGACGGTTCCGCCTCTTTCCTCCAGTCCATTGGCCTTATGGATGTGGCCGAAAAGATGTATCCGGGGACGGACTGCAGTCACACGCGATAGCAGTTCATAGGAGCCGTAATGGATGCTTCCGTCCTGGTCGAGGATTCCGTATGGCGGGGCATGGGTAATCAGCACATCCATGCCGTCAGGAATCATTTCATAGAACTCCTTCTGGCGTCCGGAACTACAGTCATCCATAAACATGGGGACCCCATAGAATGTCACGCCGTCTATCTCCACCGAACTGTTGCACAGATAATGGCAATTGGAGTCAAGTCCGTCAATAACGGCACCATACAGGCATGCGTCGTGGTTCCCCGCCACGAAAATCTTATGGGCATAGGGAAGTGCGCTGAACCACCTCATAAAGTCAAGTGCCTCCGAGGATGATCCGTTCATTGCAATGTCTCCCGAGTGGACAATCACGTCCGCCTCAGGAAGCCTGCCAAGACTGCGATGTGCCCCATGGGTATCCGAGAGATGAAGAATGTTCATGTCAAAAAAAAACTTCTAGAACTCCAGGTTCACTTTATATATAGGATTTTCCAGTTCATCTTGTTTGACAATGAACATGGTCATATAGACAGGCAGATATTCGACATTGCCCTTCACGTGCAGGTTGTCATTGCACAGAACTATCGCCCTCCGTATTCCATAATTCGGGGTGCTCAGGACTTTGGACAGCGCATTATGACGTTCGTAATCCTTGCCCGACTTGACTTCCAAGGGAATGATTTCATCATCCGTCTCCAATATAAAGTCAATTTCTCCCTGCTTCTTGCTGTTGAAGTAGTACAAATCCCATCCATGAGCGTGAAGTTCTTGCGCGACAGCATTTTCAAATACGCTACCATAGTTCACGTTCACCTTTCCCTGCAGAATCTTCAGTTGGATTCCTCCTGATGAATATTGGCAAGAAAGCAGTCCTACATCGTTCTGGAAAAGTTTGAAAAGGTTCCGCTGCTCACTCAGTTTCAACGGAGAGACTGGTTCTTCGACATTGTATGTCGGAAGTGCCATGTCCGCGTCTTTGAGCCAGATGAAATCATTTTCATGTCTGCCGAAAGTCATATTCTCATTGAGACGTTTGAGGATGAACCGTTTGTTCTTGGCATTCAACTCGGAAGGGATAAGATCAAACACCTCATCGATATACAGTTTCTTTCTGACATCCTTGTCGTAACGGGCTATGTCTTTCTTATAAAGATTGATAATATCCCTCTGTTCTTTCACCACGTTCTGAATATTGTTGGAATCCATATAAGTCTGGACCGCAGCAGGCATACCTCCAACTATGATGTACAACTGAAATAGTTGCATCATCTTTTCATGTATATAGGCATCCACCGGAGTTTTCTCCGACCAAGACTTCTTGACAGCTTCCAACACATTCTCCGGCACCCCCACGGCACGGACGAATTCCTCAAAATCCATGGGATAGACCTGCATCTCTGACATATAACCGACAGGCACTGAACGGATGTCTTTCAATTCGACACCCAGAAGGGAACCACTCAACGCATAAATATAGCTTCCTTCGTCCACCAATGCTTTGACCCAGGTCATCACATCCGGGCATTCCTGCACTTCATCAAAAAAAATCAATGTTCTGCTTCGCACCAAAGGGACTCGCGAATATGCCGAAATCCTGAGCAGCAGTTCTTTGACATCTCCTGCCCCATTGATTATGTCCATCGTCTCCGGCTGAAGCAAGAAATTGAACTCAATGAGATTCAAGCCATGCCGTTTAGCATATTTCCGGATAGAATAGGTCTTACCTACCTGTCTGGCACCGGTAAGAAACAACGCTTTCTTCGAGTTGGAGAAATGCGCATCTATTTCATTGTCAATCTTTCTGTTAAGCATATATTGCACAATTTAAGCAAGGTGTTTTACCACAGTTTTTGCAACTTTTCCAAGGCAAATCTATGCTATTTTTGCAACTTTTCCAAGTAATTCATCTTTTATTCAGGAGTAACGACTGAATCATAACCGATATTGTTCTCTTCCTTGACCTTAATCGCCATACATTCATCAGTGGAGAGGGACGTGCCCTGCACCCTTTCCACATCAGGCCCGCGAAGCAGAAGCATGTCGCCATTTCCGTCAAGCCGCTCCGCTCCGGTCCTATCCAAAACGACTATGGAATCTCGCTTTTCAAACATGCGGAATCCCATCCTCATAGGGAAATTCTCCTTTATCTCTTTGGTTATCACTTTCCCGGAAACGCGATTCGTCGAAATGACCATGTGAATCCCCACTGTATTTCCCGCTTTGGACAAGCCTACAATATTCCTGAACGCGGCAGTCTTCTTGGAGCCGTAATCCATAAGGTCCGCATACTCATCTACGAACACCACTATCTTCGGATACTTTCTCCGAGGATCTCCTGCCAATCCTGAAAGACGGCTGTCAAGTTCAACCGCCAGCCTGTCCAGTTCAGAATTGGCCTCGGACTCTCCACCCGCATATCGGCTGCCGGCAGTTCCCGCCCAGACCGCAAGTTCCGCCCGTTTAGGGTCAATGAATATGAACTTCACTTCTTCCTGTCCTTCAAGCAGCATGAGCGAAGCAATCATCGCATTCATTGCCACGGACTTTCCCTGTTTCGTGCATCCCGCCAAAAGGATATTGGAAGCCGCGGCAAGGTCCAGCCACAGAGGCCTGCCGTTCTCGTCCCTGCCAATGGCCAGCGGTAACGTCATCTCTCCATTTTCCGCATTTCTGCAAAACAACATTTCATCCATATCATATAGTTTTTAGTTTGCCATCGACAAAGTCCCGAAAATCATCCGAGAACGTCTCATAGCGGAAATCACTGTACGTAAGATACTTGGTGTCTCGATAGACCAGCAGTTCGATGCCACTGTCCCTAAAACAGAGTCTGTATTCCAGGCCCTTCTCCTCCAGAACGGTCTGAATCAGGGATTCGGCACTGTTCTCCAGAATGTTACGGATTTTTTCCCTCTTGAGAAGATCCATTTCCACATGTTCCATCTTCTCTTTCCATACTGAAAGGCCGCCGGGAAGGATATTGTTGATAAAATGTACCAGGTAGTTTTCAATCTCTTCCTCATACCTTATCAGTATCAGTTTCCCGCCGATCCAGAATTGTCCCATACAAAAACTGATGCCGAGACCCATCTGTGTCTCCACCACAATCTCATATCCCCGGAGTGCGAGCATTGTCCCTTCCGGCATGTAAGCAGACGCCCGGACCGTGCTGATAACCTCCATAAGGGTATAATCCACATTCCGCCCCGTTATATCAGCACCATGATTGTCAATGTAGTCGACCATTTCATGGTACATTTCCAGGGCAACGTCCTCTTCGTATTCACGTATGAGTTCTTCCAGTTCCATCTTGCAACAAAAGTACGCCCCGACACCGCCAAAAAGCGGCAGCCGGGGCTATCAATTAATCCTTAACGCATACTAAGTCGCCGATGCAACTCAAAATATGTCAGGCAAGTTTTCGCACAATATCTATAAATTCAGATGAAAGCTGTGAGATCAGATCCAACGAAACGGCATTTCTGGCCATGAGACCCCCGCGTATCCAAAAGAGAAGCGATTACGGATGAGTGCATCATCTCCTCGTTCCCTTTAATAGCCGTCTCAAGAACGCTGTAGTCCTCTCCTGAATCAATTCGTTGTTCAATGTGCTGGAAGACCTCTTTCAATAATCCTCTGATATCTTGGCTGTCCATATAATTATGTTTTCAAACCAAATATAGGAAAAAACACACAAGAAATGCGAAATAATATAGAAAAGCCATGTAAGCCAGACTTTCCTAGAGAGGTAGTCATATTTAAATACTATCTGCACCGACAAAGAGAAATATTTTAAGTAACATATCACATTTATTACTATCTTCGTATATTTCACAATCTACTCGCCATGAAAAAGGCAAAGATTATCGCTATTGTGAACCATAAGGGAAGCGTTGGAAAGACGGCTTTCGAGTTCACCGATGTAGTCAGTGCATAGCCTGAAGCCAACGGATCAAAGAATTTACAGGCACTTGCAGACGAGATTATGGAAAGGTTGTAATATAGTAATAAGATGAATAGCAAATTACCAATAGGGATCCAGGACTTCGCTAAATTGCGCACCGAGGGATACAAATACATTGACAAGAGCGAGATCATCTACCGTCTTGCCAAGTCGAGATGCTACTATTTTCTCTCCCGTCCGAGGCGTTTCGGAAAGAGCCTGTTCCTGTCAACACTTGAGGCATATTTTCTTGGGAGGAAAGATTTATTTTCAGGCCTGGAGATTGATAGCATGGAAAAGGATTGGATTGAATATCCTGTGCTGCATCTAGACCTGAATACACAGAAATATGAGAATTTGGATGCCTTAGACTACATTCTTAACGATTTTCTACAAAAAGAAGAAGTTAAGTATGGTTTGACGTCCCAAAACAAATATTATGGCCCAAGATTCTCTGCTGTCATTCAAAAGGCTTACGAGCATTCTGGGAAGCGAGTGGTCATCCTTGTGGACGAATACGATAAACCTGTCCTGCAGGCAATCGGCAACGATGCTCTCCAGGATGAATACCGCTCCACTCTCAAGAGTTTCTATAGTGCCTTAAAATCTTGTGACAGATACATTCAGTTCGCTTTCCTAACTGGGGTCACGAAGTTCGGCAAGGTCAGCGTATTCAGCGACCTGAACCACCTTAATGACATCTCAATGGATCCGAGATACTATGATATCTGCGGGCTGACGGAGAAGGAGCTCCGAAGCAATCTATCAGGAGAAGTTGAAGACCTGGCCAGGAATATCAGCATACAGCCGGAAAATGCCTATGCCATGCTGAAGGAGAACTACGACGGATACCATTTCAGCGAAGATGACACACCTGGTATATATAACCCGTTCAGCATCCTTAATGCACTTGACAAGAAGAAGCTCGGCTCGTACTGGTTCGAGACCGGAACCCCGACATACCTTGTCGAACTGCTCAAGAAACATAACTACAACCTTTCCGATCTCGAGAAGGAGGAACCGACAGCCGATGAACTGAACAGCATCGACTCGGATTCCACCAATCCAATTCCAGTGATATATCAGAGCGGATATCTGACGATAAAAGGGTATGACAAGGAGTTCAGCCTATACAAATTAGGGTATCCGAACAAAGAGGTGGAAGAGGGTTTCGTGAAGTTTCTTATTCCGTACTATACCAATGTCGAGAAAACAAAATCCGGATTTGAGATCAGCCAATTTGTACTGTGTCTCAGAAATAAGGATATCGAGGGATTTATGGTCCGCCTGCAGGCATTCCTTTCCAACTGCCCTTATGAACTCCCGCCGGACCAGGAGAGACACTTCCAAAGCGTGATGTATATCCTCACGACACTTTGTGGCTTCTATGCAGAAGTGGAGGAACACACCAGCAAGGGAAGGATGGACATGACAATCCGGACGGACAGGTACATCTACATCTTCGAATTTAAGTTCAATTCTTCCGCTGATATTGCTCTTAAACAAATTGAGGACATGGGCTATGCTGACAAGTTCAATGATGACAGTAGGGAAGTGGTGTGCATAGGAGCAAATTACTGCAGCAAAGAAAGGAATGTTAACTCTTGGCGAATCAAGTAAACTTATTTCTAAAGCGCAGTTTATAAAAAACTATGTTTTTCCGCTAAGTAAGCGTTAAAAAATAAGTTGGTAAAGATTTGAGAAGTATTTTCGAGGATAGATTTCTTTTCGAAGAAGGAGTGTACTGGACGTACACGACTGATGAGAAAAGGAATATAGACCGAAAAGACGAGCAAAGATTACCAAGTTATTTTTTAAGGATTACTAAAGACGAAAAAATCATTAAAGGCAGGTCATCGGAATTGATGCCTGCCTTTTTCATACGCTTGCGGTCATAGACCTTCTTGGATTTCTGAGTTGTCGTACGGAACATTATCTGCTTGCCGTACTTTGCGATTTCCTCCTCTCTCGAGGCTTTCCGGTTGGCAAGGAGGAAGTCTTTTTCCGTAATCCGGAGCCTTTTCTTTGCCATTGGTTTATGTATTCGGGCACAAATTACGTTCAAATTTGCCGAAAACACAAGAAAAGTAAAAAAAACAGAAAATCTATGTAAGATTGGCGAAGAAGTGTTGTATAGTATATAGCAAATGGAAAACTTGCGACCTGTTTACATTTTGAAAACACATTTCAGTCATGGGATATAGAACATTTGATTCAGCTATCGACGAGCGCAAAAAGAAGAACGCCGCCATCTTTCGTCAGACCGCAGACTGCATCCGTCGCGGGGAATATACGACACCATCCGGAAGAACCGTCCAGCTCGATTTCACCGACATGCTCAAAGGAAGCAGATGCTACCAGCAGGAGATTCCGGCGATTTCGGCTCCGGACGTGGCAGGAGGGACCAGAGTGCTTGTCGAGAACAATGATTGTCTCGTAACGGCAGAACGCCTTGTCTCCGAAGGCTATGCCCCTCTTCTTCTCAACTTTGCCAGCGGCGGACATCCCGGCGGGGGCGTTGAGAATGGTGCCAGGGCCCAGGAAGAGACCATCTGCCGCAGAAGTACTCTGACCCGTTCCATCTATGCCTTCCACAGAGGCAGCGCGACCAAATATGGATACTTTCTCATTCCAGGAGACAACTATCCTATAACAACGAGATATAGTGCAATATATTCTCCTTGTGTCACCGTATTCCGTGAGGGGGCAGACTGCACGATGATGGAGGATCCGTACAATGTTGCCGTGGTATCCTGCGCCGCCCTGAATCTCGACGGAAGATATTCCATAAAACTTACTGCTGACGGACACATGCCTCAGGTGGCCCTCGACATTACACGATGCAAGATCCGCACGATCTTCCGCATAGGTCTTCTCCATGGACATGACGCCCTCGTACTCGGCGCATTCGGCTGCGGTGCCTTCCATAACCCACCGGAAGAAGTCGCCAGACTTTTCCATGAAGTGATGGAGGAAGAAGAGTTCAAGAACAAGTTCAAGGTCATAACCTTCTCAATAATAGAAGACCACAACTCCGGCAATTCCAACCTGAGGCCATTCCAGGCAGAATTCGCTGCTACACCCGCAGCGACGGCAGGTATATCTGCGGCAAGTGCAGGATAATTCATAAAATCGAGAAGTTCAAGTGTAAGTTTTTGCTCGTTTCATTGTATATGATATTACAAGAGGAGTTATTTATGGAATTCAACGAGAAGATATGGCTTCGTGCCGCAATTAAAGGAATCCGTCCGATCATCGAGTATAAGATCAATACTGGGGAAGAAATCGATTTCAAAGGCCTTGTTATCAGGGAAAAACAGAATCTCCGCAGATGGTGGGAAAAGGAGAACCCATTGAAATCCACGCGGCTCAGTCAAGATTACCGGAAGTTTCTCGCCAAATTGGACACATTGGATGATTTGCTGGAGCAATCGACTAGGGAGATTGAAATCGAATGCAGGAAGTCCACAAAAGTAAGAGCAATCTGTGAAACGGGATCACTGGCCATAGTCAGTTCGCTTCTGGACAATGCCGGCTATTCAGGATACTGGTTTTTAAGACAGAAATATCGTGTAAAACTGATGGTGCCCATAAATAACAAGACATTGATCCTACCCCTGAGATACAAGACTCTACAAGATCAGACCGACAAGATAATTCCTGCAATAAAGGATATGGAGCGCATCCGGGAAGAATTCGGTCCAGACGTGAGACTCAAATAAAAATTGCTATTTTCATGAAAGATTTACTGACTTCTGATTTAATATATAGCAGTTCACAATTTAAAGAAATGGACATAAAAGAGAAGATAACTGAACTATTGCTCTCGACCGGAAGGGAGAATATCGGCAACGTGCTTGAATACATAGCATCCAACGGCTTCTTCACGGCACCGGCTTCGGTTTCGAAAACATACCACTTTGCCTACTCATCCAAGAGGCTGACAGGAATGCCGCGAACCAAAGCGGCAAGAAAAAGAACGCCACCACCAGCGAAGTCACCGTCCGCGGGTGATGGAATTCTAAGCGTTTCCGGAGAAGTTCTTCCGGACGTATTCCGAAACATATTTTTTCAGTTCATCGCCCTTGATGATGGTTACATGCTCGGCAAGCCCAATGCAGAACCGTCCGGGGGCGGTGCAGTTGTAGATGTCTGTGGACAGACTCCATCTCATGCCAGACTTGTCGACCTGTTTGAGGAGAGGCTCGCTAAGAGGATACTCTTCGACAATGATGTTCTTTGCCGTGAGATCAAGTTCAAGGACAATATTGAACGCCTTTGAACCTCCCCAGTTGAAGATGTCAGTATTCCCTTCCTTGTGCTCCGCTTCATGGGTCCACGGGTCCTGAATGACGTCCACGGCTGCCATCTTGGAGATGCCGAACTGTTTGCAGCACTTGTCCTCAATGTCATAGCACCATACGTATTTGCCGCCCTTGACGATCTTGAACGGCTCCACTTTCCTGTCTTCAATGCTGTCGGACGATGAGAACCGGCGCAGGATCGCCCTCTTCTTTTCGGCAATGGCCCTTTCCAGATTTTCCGCCTTGCTCTTCACATGAATGTTGAGCGCGACCTTCTCGGACGCTATCCTTGCCCTCTCGTCCTCACGCATCGGCTCAGACTCGGCATAGCGGCGGATATACGGGACGCCCTCCAGACAGACGACGCCGTCATCGAACGGACGCACCTTCACTTCAACCACACGTCCGTCAAACTTCAGGTCAAAGTCAAGGAAATCCAGGACGCTCTTGTCAAAGACCTTTTTCGCCTCGTCCTGAATGAAGCGGATATATGAGTCGCTGTTCGCTTTCAGGTAAGCGAGGTCATTGTCAATGCCCACCACATAACCGGCATCCGACACGCCGAGATAGAGAGTGCCTCCCACCTTGGAATTGAGGAACGCGCAGACGGCCTTGAAAACAACCATGCTCTGCTTCTTCACGTTAGGGGACATCCTGTCCTCCTTGTCGGCAGGATAAACGAATGAAGACTTGAACTCCTTCACCTTGTCCTCCATGCCCAAGTATTCATCGTCCTTCTCATCGAGGGACGCCTGTATCTCGGCATCAAGCGAGAGCCCGCGGATGATCTCCATCTTGAGGTCATTGAGGGAAGACTCCGGCACAATGTCCTTGATGCGGTTATATGACTGAAGTATCCGGGCAGTCCTCTTCGTCAACGGGTCCTCTGAGGAAAGTATGGTACTGTCCAGCAGTTCCGATTCTTCGGATGAATTGATCTGCATCAGGATGTCAACAAGCCTGACGGACCTTTCCACAGACTCGATTCCACCTATGTCCGACGGAGGGACAAGCTGTTTCATCCTGTCATACTGCCCTTTTGCGAACAGGACCAGCTGCTCCAGATAACTTGCCTTGAGCTCAAGGAAATGAAGTTCCTTCTCTTCCGACGTGAGTTCGGACAGCATCTGGCAATAGCAGAGGACCTTGTATATCTCGGACGCCCTGGACAGCGTCTTCTGGTAGTTGTACAGGGACCGCTCGAAGATACGCACGAAATCGGAACTGAGGATTGTCCGGGCACTGGACTTCGGCTCGACATAGTCCTTTTCCCTGATATGGTTCCGGATAAACCATTCCTTCTCGTCATCAAACGGTTCCTCTTCTTCTATGCCCGACTGGTCTTCGGCGATTATACCTGTAATATATCCGTTGGTATCAACTTTCGTCAATTCAATATAGGCAATATCCCCTATCCCATATTGTTCGGAATCACTTACATATACAGGCACGCCTTCATTGGTAAACCATAGCGGTTTTCCCTTATAATCCAAAGAATATCTGGCTAGAATGCTGTCTCCTTCCATTGCCAACGAGACCATCTCCTTCAAGAAACGGTCATAGACGGAGAAATACCCCCTTTCCTTATCCTTGATGACGGCCTTGAAACAGTCGCCAACTTCAAGCGCCTGGGCAAAATCCACATTGTTGTAGAAGAATATGCCGCGGTCATGGTGCAACGTACCTGAGATCTTCTCATATTCCGGATCCACCGTCTCTACTACAATGTCATGACTGCTTCTGGAAATGACCCGCACCATAGTCTCCTGCTCCAGGGAATACTTCTTCAGGATGGATTGCGGAGGGACTGTCCTCTGCTGCTCTTTCCTGAACTCTGCAGCGAAACGCCCAATGCCGTCGATGTCCGACTCCTCCGTCTTCTTCAGTTTCTCCCCTTTTTCCACATAGACGCACAACCTGCCGTCCGCCAGCCTCATGCAGTCGCTCAACTTGGAATGACACATCGAGTAGTCTTTCCTGTTCATAGGTATGATGCTGACCTTTTCCGGATCGACATGGAGGATTCCTTTCCCGTCGAACCATGACTCCACGGATTTCTTTGCAGGGAGTGTCTTCGCATTGAGAATAATCTTGTGCGAGAGAAGCTCCTTGTTCACGTCGACCAGGTCCTCCCAAGCGAAGCCCGGTGCCTGGATACCGCCGCTGCACAGCACCCTTAGCGAGAGGGCGAAGAGTTTCTGCGAGAGTTCTTCAGGAACAATGCTGGCCAATATGTTGAACATGACAAACGCCACTTCCATGCGCTCCTGGGTATCCTCCCCGTTGCACAGGAGCCACGCGCCCAGAAGACGTATCCTGAACAGCCATACCTCCTCACTGCCTTCCATCCCGCATGAGAGTTCAGGCATCAGCGAGGATACCCTCACTTTCAGCAGTTCCTGCGCTGCGGAATAGAACGGGTCATGCCCGTCGGACCTCGCTTTCCTGCAAAGGTATTCCAAAAGGTCGCGGAATTTGTCATCATCTATTTTGAGCCAACTCGGGGCAAAGGACTGTTCTGTCATGACGGTTGCTATTAAAATGTCGGTTTTTGTCCAACAAATATACGATTTTTCTTCCGACATGTGTAAGAAATCACGTGCCGTGCGGTACATATAGAAGAAACACGATTATCATGAAGAAGTTGTTTTATACCATACTTGTATCATTCTCTCTGACGGTCCTGGCAACAGGCTGCGGGAATTCTGGAAACAATGCGGTTCCATGGGAGAAGATGACACCGCGGCAGAGGCTTGAAGCGATCCGGAAAGATTCCGCCCACATACACGTTCTCGACTCCTTGGCAGGCATCCATATAGGCGAGGGCGCAAGATGCCTTGACGCCGTCCGGCACCTGTTCGTATGGAATGGCAGATACTGGCTCTACTCTGACGAATGGGGCGGTCTTGTAGAACTTCCAAGCGGCTGGCTTCCCGAAGAGGATCTTCTCCAGAGCGAACTGACGTTCCATGGAACCGACGTATGGTCTCCGGATTCACTCGTGATGATGCGCATGTACTCAGGGTTCGATTCCTCGGAGAACGAGAACGAGTTCGACATGCGCCTCTATGAACGTCTCACCGAAGACGGCATCAGCATCGACAGCTGGGAATGTCCAAAAGACATGACAGCTTATGGGGACACGAAAAAACTCATAACAATCAGCGGACATGACACAAACGGGAACAGCTACTTCGGGCGCGTCTTCCGTGACGGCGCAAACAGGGTCGCCCACTTTGCCTTTCTCAAGTGGGACATTTCAACAGAAGAGGACATTGACACTCTCAAGGCCCTTGTCGACCGGTTCCCTTTCGGTCCGTCCGGGCAGGCACCATGCCAGAATGATTAACTGGATGAATTTGACAGACATGCAGAATACCGACACGGTCAACAACGGAATATAAACATTCAACAACGATATGAAAGGAACTGAATTTGAAAGATACGCCGTACAGAGGTGCGGCATCAGCAGCAATGCAATCAGCGGCTACGCCAACCTCACGGCCGCATACATAAACCCCACCATCATCGAGGAGAGAGCTCTCAACGTGGCATCTATGGACGTGTTCAGCCGCCTCATGATGGACAGGATCCTCGTTCTGGGCACTGAAATCAACAACGATGTCGCAAACATCATCACCGCCCAGCTTCTATACCTGACATCCCAGAATCCGACCGCGGACATAACCCTGTACCTGAACACTCCGGGAGGCAGCGTCTCTGCAGGACTCTCCATCATGGACACGATGAACCTCATCTCTCCGGACGTCGCAACCACAGTCACGGGAATGGCCGCGTCCATGGGCAGCATCCTGCTGTGTTCCGGTGCCAAAGGCAAGCGGGCCGCACTCCCCCACGCCAGGGTCCTCATCCACCAGCCGCTCGGAGGAGCCAGCGGACAGGCGTCGGACATCCTCATTGCGGCCAGGCAGATCGAATCCTGCAGGGAGGAGCTATGCAACATCCTTTCCCGGCAGTCGAGCCAGAGCTACGACAAGGTATTCGCCGACATGGACAGGGACTACTGGATGACGTCCGGGGAGGCACTGGAATACGGCATGATAGACAACATCATGGGAGCGGGCAAGTAGGAGTATAATAAGTTCAGAAACAAACTATGGCAAATATTCAGACTGACATCACGGCGCTCAGGTCAATGCTGGACCGCACGCCTTCCACACACAACATCATGCTCGTCGGCAACCACGGAATCGGCAAGTCGGAGTTCCTGACCGGCTACTTCCAGGAAAAGGGACTCAAGGTGGTCGCACTGTTCCTCGGACAGATGGCCGACCCGGGAGACCTCATCGGACTCCCCCACTTGGATGAAAACACCGGCAGGACAGACTTCATGCCGCCGTACTGGTTCCCTACGGACGGAAAGCCGATAGTCCTCTTCCTCGACGAGCTGAACAGGGCACGTCCCGAGATCCTGCAGACAGTTATGGACCTCTGTCTTAACAGGAAGCTTGCAGGGCGTCCACTTCCCGAGGGCAGCCGCATCATTGCCGCGGTCAACTACGGCGACAACTACCAGCTTACGGACATGGACCCGGCTCTAGTGTCCAGGTTCAACATCGTGAATTTCCGCCCGTCCGTAGAGGAATGGCTGCTGTGGGCGAGGAAAGCGGGAGTCGACGGCAGGGTCATCGACTTCATCCAGGAAAACCACATTTGGCTTGACCGCAATCCCGACTCAAAGGAAGGTGAAGACACCGGCATTGACAAGACTCCGGACCGCAGGGCCTGGAAGCGCGTAAGCGACATCATCGCGGGGAGGGACGAGTTGGACGCGCTCGACACGAAGATCATCTCCAGCATCGTGGGGCCGAAAGCCGCATCCGCCTTTCTCTCGAACGTGAAGAACTCCAGGCTCGTGTCCGGAAAGGACGTGCTCTACAGTCTCCAGAAGGTGATGAAGACGCTGAAGGGATACAAGCCCCACGAGCTGTGCGTCATCAATGACGGCATCTTCAGGCATCTGGAAGTGGAGAACGTGGCCCCAGGTGACCTGGACAAGGTGAAGCAGAATGTCGACGACTATTTCAGCTTCCTCGCCAAGGAGAAAAAGGAGGCGGCGGGGCACTTCGCCAACCTCTATGTGGGAGGAACGTACCCTGAAGCCGTGAAGTTCTTCGCTAAGCAATGCCCGTTCCTCACCATGGGACTCATACAGTACGTAAAAAGCATCAGATAAGGATATGGACTCACTCAGTGACAGGATCACCAACATAATCGAGCACTGGTATCTTTCCGATTCGGCACTCTTCCAGGTGGTCTGCCTGCATGAACTCGTGGAGAACAGCTCGATCGCCTGCCCGGTCAGGTGCGGGCGGCGCAGAATCGAGTACAACCCGGAATTCCTTGAGAACATGACGGACACCGCCCTTGACGAGGCGCTGCGCATGGAGGCCGTGAGGATTATCCTCAAGCACCCCTACGAGCGCAAGCCCGACATGAGCTGCGACGAAGCCTCCGCTGCAGGAAGCAACATCACCATAGGCGACAACTACGACTACGGGGCAATGAAGATAGACAAGCCCGAGGACTACGACCTGAAAGGAGGAATGATGTACGAATGGTATGCCAGACGCATCCAGGAGATGCTGCCACCGGAAGATGGCACTCCCCTGGACTCCGGCGACACCGGCAGTTCAGGAGGCTCCGGCGACACCGGCAGCGGCCGGACCCAGGACATCCAGGAACGTCTGAAAGCCAACTCGAAGGCGAACTCGGACCTCTCCGGGCTATGGGAGGAGGATGACCTCACGGCCGCCATGATCAACGGGGTCATCGACTCGGTCAAGGACTGGGGCTCCCTTGCCGGTTCCTTCGCAGAGCAGATCAAGGCATCGACCAGGGCAAGAATCAACTGGAGAACCGTCTTCAGCGGTTTCAGGGCCAGCGTACTCTCGTCAAGAAGGAAGCTTACGCGCATGCGCCCCAACCGCAGGAGCGGATTCCAGCAGATGGGTTCCACAAGAGATTTCGAGACGAAGCTCCTGATCGCCGTGGACGTGAGCGGCTCCATCTCCTCGGAGATGCTGACATATTTCTACGGCGTGGTAAACTCCGCCTTCAAGTACGGTTTCGAGGCTGTCGACGTTATCCAGTTCGACTGCGGGATCAGCATAGTGAAAAGCCTGAAGAAGACAATGACGGACGTCACGGTCATAGGACGCGGCGGCACATCCTTCACGGAACCCATAAACTACGCCCACGAGAACGGATATGACGGTCTCGTCATCCTTACCGACGGATACGCCCCGCAGCCGGAAATCCCTGACGGCTTCCGCACAAAGATCCTGTGGGTCTGCGAGGACAAGGACTCATACGACACACACCACCAATGGATGGAACAGTTCGGACGTGTCTGCACGATAGAACTGAAATGACAACATTGCGAAACATTGAATGCGTTCCTCATTTCATCATACTTTCCCAAGAACCCGGCGATAGCCAGGCACGGGATCAATGCTTCTCATAGTGCAAGCGCAGGTTATCTATCCTGCGCTTCATTTCTTCACGGACGGACTCCGGAGAGACAATCTCCAGATAGCCGTATCCCAACAGAACGCTGTACAGCTCGTTGTTGGGCCTTACCGTCAGACTGACGTAACCCGTTTCATCCTCAATCCATACCTTCTGGCTCGGATGTATCGGTTTCGTGTTCATGCGATACCAGTCGTATATGGACCTGGTATCATTGAGATCCGCCCTCAGGACCACGGTCACCGGCTCTTCGTCATATCTGGAGACCCCGATGATGTCTGAAAAGAACTTTTCGAAATCTATGTACCACTCCTTGTCGGGCGTGTTGAGCTTCCTGAGGTTCGACCTCATCCTGGCCGTGTCAACCATTATCTTTCCGCTTGGCGGAACCTCAATCCTGTCTATAGCAAGATTCCTGAGGCCGGGATTGTCCCTGACGCCGTTGTTGTCCTTAATCCTGTATGCCCATCCCAGAAGGTACCACCTGTTGAGATATTGTTTAAGGGACCAAGGCTGAAAATCAATCTCCTTCACCTCCATGTAGGCGGCATTATACTTTAGGCACAAAGGATGGCCCTCGCGGATATGACGGTACAGACTCCAGAGCAGGTCGCGATTGCGCAGCCGGGGATTGCTCTCGAAACTGATAATCTGCTGCATCAGCCGTCCATTTCCCTCAAACTGGCGTTTCAGCTTCTTGATCACGCCGTCCACGCTTACCAGACCGCTTATCGACTCAAGAAACTCAAGAGTATACTCGAGATCCGCATAGCTCTGACTGGGAACCAGCGTACCGTTGAATGTCTTGGACTCACGGGCATACCTGTGTCTTACGGGTCTCCCCCGCTTCTTGTCAATTCTGACCCCTTCCAGGCCTGAAAGGAATTCAAGGTCCTTATATATGGTAACCCTGGAGACGGTTTCCTGTCGGCCGCATTCTTCGGAAATGCTTTTCTCACAAGCGGAAATCATGTCTTTTATGGTGCTCCACTCCTCGGAGCAAAGCAGATTGTCCAGAGTGCGATACCTCAATGTTGCATTCTTGTTTGTCGGCATAAGCTTATCTGTAAATGTTAGGTTTACAAATATAAGCGGCGTTCCGCTGAAATCAACAAGTTGGACACCAAAACACAACATATTTTTTTTCGAAGAAAACAAGAATCTTATATTTGCAACGAGTCGTAAAAGCTCCAAAAAACCATAATTTAAGCAATGATACAAGACTACCAGAACCTCACTCGAAAAGAGTACGAAAATCTCCGCAACTTCGCCTTCCGCACCGCAAAGAACACGCTTGAATATTACAATGCAAGTGATTATTCATGGATAAGCGATGAAGATATAGATGACATCGTAAGCGATGCCTTCACCAAGGTCCTTGAAACCTTCGACGCCACGAAAGGCAGTTCTCTCCGCTCGTGGACAAGCCTCATTGTCCGCCAGAAGGCCATCAACTTCCTTCACTCTCGTCATGAGACATTTGGAATCACCTATCTTACAGAAGACGATGACGAACTCGAGATCCAGGAACTCGCGGACAATGTCACCGCAGAGGACGAGGTCATTTCTTGGGAGACCTCAAACAGGATAGATGACATCCTGAACACCCTCAAGCAGGATGACCGCACCGTATTCACAATGGACCGCGACGGCTACACCCCTGCAGAGACGGCAGAGCACTTGAACATCAGCACTCAAAACACATACACCAAACTGTGCAGGATCAAGCAGAAAATCTCGAAATCACTTGCCGCATAAACTTTCACGAACAATTCTCCTCAATTGTTTCATTTCAGAAATTTTTTGCATACTATTGCATTCGTGAACAACGGAAAATATGACACTAACGAAAATAACACTGACATTGGCGGCAGCCGCATGTATATTGGGCGGGTGCAAGAGAGAAATGACGGTCGGAGAGGCCGTGGACTTCCTTTATGAATATATGAGCATCGCGGACAAGGGCGATTACAGCGAGGACTTTTTCCGGGACAATGCGGAAGTGGCGCTGAGAGCCAGACGGGAAATGCCGTGGGGAAAGCAGCTGGACGACCGGATGTTCAGGCACTTCGTGCTGCCCGTCAGAGTGAACAACGAGAGGCTTGACGATTTCAGGACAATGTATTACGACACGCTGAAGGCACGCGTGGAGGGGCTGTCAATGCATGACGCGGCGCTGGAAATCAATCATTGGTGCCATGAAAAAGTGACATACACGCCATCGGATGCCAGAACCTTTTCACCTCTCGCGTCGATTCTGAACGGCGAAGGACGATGCGGAGAAGAGTCGACATTCACGGTGGCAGCCATGCGCACAGTCGGAATCCCGGCGCGTCAGGTCTACACGCCAAGATGGGCCCATACGGATGACAACCACGCCTGGGTGGAAGTATGGACAGACGGAAAATGGTCATTCCTAGGCGCTTGCGAGCCGGAACCGGAACTCAATATGGCCTGGTTCAATGAGCCTGCGGCCAGGGCAATGCTGATGCACACGCTCGTATTCGGCGACTACCGCGGCCCTGAAGACGTAATCCGCCGTACCGCCAGCTTCACAGAAATCAATGTTATCGGCAACTATGTGAAAACAAGACGCAATATAGTGACTGTCAATGATTCCAAAGGCAAACCCGTAACCGGTGCCGACGTCGGATTCTGCATTTACAACTATGGAGAAATGTTCCCGGCGGTGACATTGAAAACAGACGACAAGGGGCAGGCATCACTCCATACAGGAATCGGCGACATGTTCGTATGGGCCTCATATGACGGACGTTACGGAATCGGAAAGCTCCATACGGAAGGCATTGAAAACTGCGGAATCACCATCACATTGGACCATACGGATGTGGATCCGATGGAGATTGACATTGACATGAACCCTCCTGCGAACGGCAGGATTCCGGCGGAAGCGAGTGAGGAGGCGATTGCTGCGAACAAGGTACGGCTCGCGCGCGAAGACTCGCTGAGGCACTCATACACAGCGACTTTCACGACTCGGGACAATGCAGAGGAACGTCTCGGACTGGCGGGATTGCCGGAAGACGCATACAAGCAGCTGCCGGATGCGAAGGGAAACTGGAGGGAAATCAGGAATTTCATCGTAAAGGCCTATGAAAATGGCCGTCTGCATGACGGACTGGAGATGCTCAAGACGCTAAGTCGCAAGGATTTGCGTGATACGAAATGCGAAGTGCTTTGGGACGCGTTGACCACGGCCGCCAAGCCTAATATCCTCAGCAAAAAAGATGAAATTTATTTCAATTATGTGCTGTGTCCTCGCATAAACGGGGAATTTCTACAGCCGTTCCACACGGAGATCCACGAGGCGCTTTCACCTTATATAAACACGCGCGAGATCAATGACGAGGATGACGCCAGGGCTTTGGTGAACGAGATCATCACTTGGGCCAGAGACAGCATTGCGATAGCTGACAGCCTGAACACCAGAAGGTTACAAGCCACCCCGGCGGGAACATTGAGAATCCGCATGGCGGACGGAAGGTCGAAAGACATATTTACGGTAGCGGCATTGAGGACATTCGGAATACCGGCAAGAGTAGACCAGATGACCGGAAAGGCTCAGTATATGATTGACAATGAATGGGTCGACATCACCGCAGAGAGTGCCGCATTGGGGACTATTTCCGAAAAAGGCACGATGACCATGAACTATGTCACGGGTAAAGGCACACTGGACAATCCGGAATATTACCGCCATTTTACATTGAGCCGGATTCAGGACGGGCAGCGGAGACTGCTTGATTTCGAGGATGGGGACGCTACCGAGCTGGGAGCTGACGCTTCGGCTAAAAGATTCAGCACGCCGTTCACTTTGGATGCCGGAACATACCTGCTGACCAGCGGGACCAGGCTTGCCAGCGGAAAGGTACTGGCAAGAATGACGACATTCCGCGTCGAGAAAGGAAAAAACACTGACGTACAGTTGGTTATGAGGGAGAGTAAAGAGGAAATCAGCGTCATCGGAGCCATGGACCCGGAGGCATTGTACACCCCAGTAGAAGGCGACGGCAGCACTGCTGTGAAGAAGTCAATATTGAGCACCACGGGGCGCGGATATTTCCTGGTCATGGTCTTCGGCGACGGAGACGAGCCAAGCAATCATGCCATAAGGGATGTCCAGTCAATGCTTCCGGAATTGGGTCAATGGGGACGGCCGGTTATGGTTTTCGGGCAGAGCGGAACCAATGTCGACAAACTAGCCAAAACATTGGACGGCAGCAACATACATTTCGGCATAGACACCGGATCTGAAATCAGGGACATGTTGTGCAACGGATGCCACAGCGAATCGAAAACGCTGCCGGTAATCGCGATGTGCGACAGTTTCGGCCGCATCGTCTACGTCTCGACAGGCTACAACACCTCGCTCGCATCCCAGCTCAGGACAGTCATAGCAGGAATCTAACCAACCAATGAGCGGACCACGTCGCGAGAGGTACGGAGAATGAAACCCGGTGAAATTGCCGGCTCATCGAAACCGAGTTCCGGAACGTGATGCAGGTCCGGGTCCGGCACGGCTGCGCGGGCAGTAGAATGGAACTCCGTAGCATGGGTAATGTGTTCTATTTCAGCAACATTGTCAGTATTTATACCGGAACCTGGCATCACTATGATGCGACCTGCCGACTGCGTCACCAAACTTGCAATCATTGATGCGCCGGCCAGGGCCTTGGGCTGCTGACCGGAGGTCAACAAACGTTCACAGCCAAGGTCAATTATCTGTTCCAGAGCACTTTCCGGGTGCAGGCAGACATCGAAGGCACGATGAAAGGTCACGCTCAAATGACCTGCGGCGGCAACCATGCGGCGGCACGAGTCCATGTCAATGTTCCCTTCCGGGGTCAATGCACCTATGACAACGCCGTCGACACCGGCATTGCGACAAAACTCTATATCGGAAATCATTGTCCTGACTTCGGACGGGGAATAGACGAAACTCCCCTCCCTCGGACGGATGAGGACATTGACCTTGATGCGCGGAATAACGGTGCCGGACGCGGCGGCTACTGCTTCAGCTATCAGGCCCCGACTGGGCGTCACGCCGCCGCAACTTATTGCAGAAGAAAGCTCCACGCGAATGGCGCCACCTTCATAAGCTTCCACGACATCATCCACGGATGTGCAACAGACTTCGATTTTCCTCATTTTTCCTCATATTGTGGTCATAAAGATAACAATTACAGATGAAATGACGCGGAAATTTATTACATTTGAGGGAACATTGAAGAAAGAGATATGAGGGAATTTGTGCCTGCACTTGATTCGGAATACATCATCGACGGAGCCAGAATGGAACTGACCCCGAGGCAGATATTGGAAGAAGCTGTCGGAGAATTTCATAGAAGTCATCCGGCTACAAACCTAGAACATGATGATTATCAGACAGATACAGACAAGTCCACTGGAACGGCCGTTGAGCCGTTGATCGACGAGAGCGTAGATCCGTCACCTGAGAGCAACGCCTTTTCATCGGAAAAGATATTCGAATATCTCGGCGAGGTGACATCTTCCACCCTCAAGCCGCGCAATATCCCGAGATTCTTCCCGGAAGAGACCACACGTGCGGAAATCGCGACCGGATTGATCCGGACTATCTGGAAAACAGGCCATTTCAGATTGGATGACCTCATCATTGACATCACATGGGAATGGGAGACCTCGGAAGTCGGCGATATGACCGCCTTCTACAAATCCGTGGAGGCGGCTTGCAGTTATCTGGACATGCTGGATATCAGACTGGGCGGATATCACTTTCAGGAAGTCACTGGCACACAGGATGATGGCAAGACAGAAGGATGCCGGATGAAGTTCAATATCTACGTTGAAAAAAGCGAAATCATACAGAGCGCCGATGATTCGGACGAGCCGATAGACATCGCGGAGACCATTGACCGGGAAATCATGAACACCCCGGACATGAATCCGGCATTGCCACTGTGCGAACTCCCGTTCAGGACATCTTCGCCAGTATTGGGGAAAAGCAGAAAGTGCCAGGTCCACGTATCGGACAATATCGGCAACTGGCTGATATACATCCCTTTCGACACATGTAAATTCCGACTTGGCGGGTCATTGCTGGCAGAGAAGACAGGCCTGGCAGGAGGAAAGGCTCCGGATATCATGGACTCGGATTATTTCATAGATTGTTTCGAAGTGATGAGAGAATTCGTGGAAGACGGCGTGATAGTTTCGGGCGCGGCGACAGGTCCGGGAGGGCTCATAGCGACATTGAACAGGATGAGCAACGGTATGACAGCCGGCATTGACGCCGACATCTCAGGAATCTGTCGTTCGTATGGAGAAACCGACATCACCAGGATTCTTTTCAGCGAGATACCGGGTGCGGTGGTGGAAATCCGCGACAGCGACTTCGACTACGTGGATGCCGAAATGCTGCTCCAGGATGTGGCTTATTATCCCATCGGTCATCCGGGGAAACCGGGGCTGAGGATAACCAGCGGCAATCAGGACGGCGTGGCGGGCATACTTCAGTCTCTGCTCGGCCAGGAGGACATTGTCCCGGAGGGAGAGGATTAGGAAAATGCGTGTTTAAAATATTCAGACATGATCAACAGGTACGCCAATGTCCCCGCAAAGGGGGACGGAGCCAGGAAACCGAAGATATTCGTCCTGGACACAAATATCGTTCTGCATGACTACAAGGCCATCCGAAAGTTTCAGGACAATGATATTGTCATACCGATAGCCGTGCTGGAAGAACTGGACAAGTTCAAAAAGGGCACGGACGCGTTGAGTTTCAATGCGAGAGGATTCATGAGAGACATCGACCATCTTACCGAGGGGAAAATGTTCGGACGAGACGGCGTGCCTATCGGCAAAGGCCTGGGCAACATCAAGATAGAGCCGAACCATCCGTTTCCTGACAGCATGAAGGAACTTTTCCATGATGACACTCAGGACCACAGGATTCTGGCTACCGCAATCTGGGTCAGGGACAACAATCCCGACCGATTCGTGGCGCTGGTAACCAAGGATATAAACCTGAGAATGAAGGCAAAGGCGGCGGGAATGGTGGCGCAGGACTACTTGACTGACCGCGTGGAAGAAAACAAGGTGGAGTTCTCGCAGAAAGAAGTGCAGTTCATCACGGACGCACCGGACGAAGTGGTACAGGAACTGGCATACGGCCAGCACAACACCGTCGACTGGAAGGGGCTTTGCAAGACCAAACCATCTGCAAATCAACTTTTCAAGATACAATGGACGACTCATGGAGACGAAATAATCTGCGCAAGATATGACGCTGACATTGACAAGATCATTCTGGTCAGGAAGCGGGAAGCCAGCGGAATCAAACCGAGGAATGACGAACAGAAATTCGCATTGGACGCATGCCTGAACAAGAAGATTCAGCTGGTGTCATTGACCGGAGGTGCCGGAACGGGAAAGACATTGCTCGCGCTGGCGGCAGCTCTGGAACAGGAGCGGGATTTCGACCAGATAATCCTGTCCAGACCGACCGTCATTCTGGGGAATCAGGACATAGGATTCCTGCCTGGAGACCAGAAGAACAAAATGAGTCCTTTCCTGCAGCCGCTGATGGACAACCTCAACGTAATCAAGGCATTGTACAGACCGAGCAGCCGGGAATACCAGCACATCGAGAGCCTTCTGAAGGACGAGAAACTGCTCATAACACCGCTTGCGTATATAAGGGGAAGGAGCCTGGGCAAGGCGTATTTCATCATTGACGAGGCACAGAACCTGACGCCGCATGAAATCAAGACGATCATCACGAGGGCAGGTGAAGGGACCAAGATGGTGTTTACGGGCGACATCTTCCAGATTGACCAGCCTTATCTGGACCAGTGGTCGAACGGTCTTACTCATCTCGGTGAAAAGATGGCCGGACAGAAGCTTTTCGAACACGTATTCCTGAAGAAGGGAGAGCGCAGCGAATTGTCGGATATAGCGGCCAAGCTGTTGTAGGGAGGTTATTGTGGCAAAGGACAAATTACTCAATTTCATAAAGGAATGGATGCTGCCCCTGGCAATTTTCACGGGGGCGGCATCTTATTTGGCACTCCATTATGTGCCCTGGCTGGCATCTGACGTGGAGCCGTCTTTCTCGATTTTTGCGAAACGAGTCCAACCGGCACTCATCGCAATCATGCTATTTCTACAGTTCAACAGGATTTCACCGCACGACCTGAGGTTCCGGCGCTGGCATTTCATCGCGCTGGCTTTCCAGATTGTCATGTTCATATTGTTCACATGGCTTGCGACATTGATGCCTGACGGAAACCTTAAAATATTGACAGAGTGCGCAATGCTGTGTTTCATCTGCCCTACGGCAGCAGCTGCGGGAGTGATTACCGGGAAACTTGGCGGACGTCTGTCGGACACCGTTTCATACGTCGTGCTCATCAACATTGCGGTAGCGGTCGTCATTCCTCTGGTCATACCTATATTCAATACTGAGTCGGACGCGACCTTCTTCGAGAGTTTCATCGCGATCTGCATGAAGATTTTCCCGCTGCTGGTTTTACCGCTGCTTCTGGCATGGCTCATCAGATATACTGCCCGGAGACTCCAGCGCTGGCTGATGAGGTACACTGAATGGGCTTTCTATTTCTGGGGCATTTCGCTGACATTGGCGATTTTTCTTGCCACCAGAGCATTGGTACTCAGCCACATATCTTTCTGGATAGTAGTGCTGATAGGTGTCATTTCGCTGGCTTGTACGGTCATCCAGTTCGGTGTCGGAAAAGCCGCCGGAAGAGTCGGAAGGAAGGAGTCGGAAGAAGAACGGTCTTCTGATGAAATCACCGCCGGCCAGGCACTTGGACAGAAAAACACCGGCTTCCTGATATGGCTCGGCTATTCGTATCTGACTCCGGTGACTTCCGTCGCAGGAGGACTGTACAGCGTATGGCAGAACATCATCAATTCCATCGAGCTTTACGAGAAGGGGCATAGAGGCAAGTAAGTTTTTCTTGCAATGCATGTATAAAATGATTAAATTTGTGTTTTGATTTCGAAAAACAAAAACCTGTTTTAAAAATATGTTAGAGAACAAAAAAAGGGTGTATCGCTTCGGTGGCAAGACTGCTGAAGGCAATGGCACCATGCGCGAACTCCTTGGAGGAAAAGGAGCTAACCTGGCCGAGATGAACCTGCTCGGCATGCCGGTTCCGGCTGGTTTCACTATCACAACTGAGTGCTGTGCAGAGTATTACGCTCTCGGAGGAGGCTATTCAGATGCATTGAAACAAGAAGTGGCTGAAGCACTTGAGGCTACAGAGAAAATCATGGGCAAGAAATTCGGCGATCCTAACGATCCGCTCCTCGTGAGCTGCCGTTCAGGCGCAAGAAGTTCAATGCCTGGCATGATGGACACCATCCTGAACATCGGACTTTGCTCTGAGACTCTTCCGGGAATGATCAAGAAGACCGGCAACCCTCGTTTCGTTTACGATGCTTACCGCCGCCTCATCATGATGTACTCAGACGTCGTTATGGAGAAAGCAGAAGGCATTGAGCCTGAGGACGGTAAGGGAATCCGCCAGCAGCTCGACAAGATGATGTCAGAGCTCAAGGCTGCCAAAGGTTATGCCTCTGACACCGATATCACGGCTGAAGAGCTCAAGGTTCTTTGCGACCAGTTCAAGGCCAAGGTTAAAGAAGTTCTCGGCGTAGATTTCCCTGACACTGCAAAAGAGCAGCTTTGGGGTTCTATCGGCGGCGTATTCAAGTCATGGAACGGAAAACGCGCCATTACATATAGAAAGATTGAGAAAATTCCAGATGACTGGGGCACGGCAGTGAACGTACAGTCAATGGTATTCGGCAATATGGGCAATACTTCCGCTACCGGTGTTGCGTTCTCACGTAACCCTGCAAACGGAGACAACAAGTTCTACGGTGAGTGGCTCATCAACGCCCAGGGAGAGGATGTCGTAGCAGGTATCCGCACCCCTAACCCGCTCAACGAGGCTACCAAGACAGAGAAGAACAAGGATCTCGAGTCCCTCGAAAAGGCAATGCCTGAGGTTTACAAGGAGCTCGACGAAATCAGAATCAGACTTGAGGAACACTTCCACGATATGCAGGACATCGAGTTCACTATCCAGGAGGGTCACCTCTGGATGCTCCAGTGCCGTATCGGCAAGAGAACCGGTCTCGCTGCGCTCCAGATGGCGACCGACATGCTCGAAGAGGGTATGATCGACGAGAAGACCGCTGTAATGCGTGTTTCCCCTGCACAGCTTGACGAGATTCTCCACCCAATCCTCGATCCTGCTTCTGAGAAGAAGGCCAAGGTTATGGCACAGGGGCTTCCTGCATCTCCGGGCGGAGCGGTAGGAACACTCGTGTTCACTCCTGAGGATGCCGTAAAGGCCGCCGCAGAGGGCAAGAAGGTCATCCTCGTCCGTGAAGAGACTTCTCCTGAGGACATCGAGGGTATGCGCGCAGCTGCAGGTATCCTTACCATCCGTGGAGGTATGACTTCACACGCTGCTCTCGTAGCACGCGGATGGGGCAAATGCTGTATCGTAGGTTGCGATGCAATGCACATTGACCTCGAAAACAAGATCGTGACTTTCGCTGGCCACGACAAGAAGTTCAAGGAAGGAGAATGGTTCAGCCTCAACGGCACCAAGGGTCTCGTCTACAACGCACAGATCGAGACGATGGACGCTTCCGAGAATCCGCTGTTCGTGAAGTTCATGGCTCTCGCCGACAAGTTCCGCAAGCTCGGAATCCGTACCAATGCCGACACACCTGAAGATGCTGCGAAGGCTCTTTCATTCGGCGCTGAGGGTATCGGTCTGTTCCGTCTTGAGCACATGTTCTACGGCAAGAATTCAGAGACTCCGCTTGCAAAACTCCGCAAGATGATTCTCTGCGATACAGATGAAGAAAGAAAGGAAGCACTTACAGAGCTTGAACCATTCATCAAGGCTTCTGTAAAGGGCACCCTCAAGATCATGGACGGCAAGCCTGTAGTATTCCGTCTGCTCGATCCGCCTCTCCACGAGTTCGTTCCTAGAACTGAAGAAAAGAAAGCAGAATTGGCCAAAGAGCTCGGCGTAACCGTAGAGGAAATCGAGAAACGTGGCGAGTCCCTGCACGAGGTAAACCCTATGATGGGTCACCGTGGAGTACGTCTTCACGTGTCATTCCCTCTGATTGCAGAGGTAGAGTACAGGGCTATCTTCACAGCTACTGCAGAACTTCAGGCAGAAGGTTTCAACCCGATTCCTGAAATCATGATTCCTGTAACAATTTCAGCTCGTGAGCTCAGCTTCCAGAAGGCTATCTGCGACAGGGTAAAGGCAGAGGTTGAAGGCAAGTACAGCACCACCATCCACTACCAGTTCGGTACAATGATCGAGATCCCTCGTGCCGCTCTTACCGGTGACAGGATGGCCCGTACCGCACAGTTCTTCTCATTCGGTACCAATGACCTCACACAGATGACATTCGGTTTCTCACGTGATGACGTAGGAACATTCATGGGCGAATATCTCGGAAACAAACTCCTGGATGCAGATCCGTTCAAGACTATCGACACCAAGGGTGTAGGCAAGCTCGTGGAATATGGTATCCAGAGCGGTCGTTCCAAGAGACCTGAGCTCAAGTGCGGTGTCTGCGGAGAGCACGGTGGAGATCCTGATTCCATCAAGTTCTTCAACAAGATCGGCATCGACTACGTATCTTGCTCACCATTCCGTGTTCCTATCGCACGTCTCGCCTCTGCGCAGGCTGCGATTGCACAGAGCAAATAACAGTAACTCATATAGAATTGAGGCTGACCAGATTACATGGCCAGCCTCTTTTGTTTATTCAAGTTTCGGAGTCACCGCCCAAACCGGGGACTAGCACCCGTAAATCCCGCCTTTGCCGAAAAGGTAAGCTTCCACCTCGTCCATAAGGCCGGCGCGATAAATCAGGTCAATGCCGGTGAACCGGTCCCGCATGAACGGGATGGCGCGGAATGTCTTCCGGAGCTTCTCATGACTGACGCCTATCATTTCCGGCTCGTATGGAGCGCCGGCACGTTTAAGACAATCCCGGACCACATTGAAAGGAATAATCTGGTTCCGTATCTTGCCGCTGAGTTCAGGCCAATTATCTCTTACCGCCATGAGTTGTTTACGGATGATGTCACGGCTGACATACTTGGATTTGCTTTCCACCAGACCACGGGCAAGATGGTCCGGCATACCTTCGAACACTTCGCGTATATGCTTCTCCATATCATCCCATTCCGGCCATTTGGCGACTGCCGCATCAATATCAAGTTTCGTAAAATCCTTGTTCAGAAGGTATTCCATACAAGCAACCGAAACGAGCGTACCTATAGCCACGCTAAAGCCATGAGACACATGCCTGCCGTTATGGCAGAGGCCCTCCATATCCCAATAATGACTAAAAAGGTGTTCAGCTCCCGACGCTGGACGGCTTGACAATATCGACTGCATCGCAAAACCGCTCATAATCAATTCATAAGCGAGTTTCCCGACAGCTGTAACATCTCCGGCAGCGACTGCGTCAGGATCAGACAACGCATCGCGCAAGTTCTTCTGTACAAGCGAGAAAGCGAATGGATCAATGCTTTCGCTTCCTACTGCATCAGCAATCATCCAGTCTGCACCGGAAGGGATTTTCGCTATCAGGTCTCCGTAACCGGATGCCGTAATTCCGGCAGGAGCCTTTGCCGCAACGGCCGGATCCATCACCATGCCAAGAGGTGCCGGACAATCGAAGGTCTGCTTGTTGCCGTGATATGTGACGGAGGCACCGTAAGAAGTATAGCCGTCCATGGAAGCTGCCGTTCCGACTATGATATAACGCCTCCCCAGATGGCTGGAGGCGAGTTTTGTCAAATCATTTATGACTCCAAGGCCTACTGCAACTGCAATAACATCCCTTTCCTTCAGATATGATTCAAGTTGTTCCAGATAAGACCATTCAGCATAAAGACCGGGATCGGTAAAAACGAATGGATGGTCCGTATTTATACCGGCGTCTTCAAGATATCCATGGACGGTTTTCCCGGCAATTTCATAAGTGATTTTATCAGCCACGACGACTGCCGTTTTCCCCGGAAACAGGCTATCGAACATCGCCGGAATTTTTTTCATTGCACCGACGCCGAATTCAAGCGCCTTGGTATCTCTCACCCTTTTCAGGATATTTTCAATTTCGTTCATAACCTCAGAAAGCGAGTCTGGTTTTCATTCCGCAACGGTTTCAGTTTCGCAAGCAAATCACCGCCAATGCAAAAGTCGCAAGAATAATTTACAACACATTGATTATCATTACATTATCGTAACGAAACCTCAATATGAACCGCTCTGGTCCACGAATCAAAATTAGCAAATAAAACGTTACTTCCAAGGTTTTCCGAGAGATAATGGCCAGCCGGAAAAGCAGTGAGGCCGGCCATTTACATGGTCAGCCTCAACATAACTTCCGGGGACAAACCTAACCCGCACTTTTTCATGTGCACGTTACCCTCACCCTAAAGAGGCTGACCCAAAAGGGTTGGTCTCTTTTTATATAGGGTGTCGTAGAGTTGTCGGAAGGCTCTCTTCCTTCACCTTGGTTACGGCCTTGCGAAGCTTCCTGTCCGCAACACCTTCCTTGTCCATCTTCTCAAGGATACGGTCCGTGCGCTGTTGAAGGTCTTCCTTGGTGATCTCCTCTGGCTGTTCGGCGGCATTCTCCTCGGCAAGTGCCTCTTCGGCTTCCTTCAGGACGCCATCCACCTTGGCCAGCAGTTTCTCCTTGTTCTTCTCTACGGAGCCTTTCCAGACAAAGGTGTACTTGTTCGCGACGGATTCTATCTTGGTGCCGTCTATGTACTGCACGTCCAGAGATATGAGGCCCTCGTCATGAAGTCCGGACGGTTCATACCGCTCAACCACATGAAGAACACGTTCTCCTCCAACAGGGATG
>ENA-ORNB01000307-ORNB01000307.1-human-gut-metagenome-genome-assembly--contig:-NODE-307-length-55425-cov-5.703142_pt1 | contig 55425 bp, 42 predicted proteins | sample MGYA00242112_ERZ509016 | MGnify/ENA primary metagenome ERZ509016 (study PRJEB26280, sample SAMEA2338705) | human gut metagenome | biome: human gut; feature: human-associated habitat; material: faeces...
TATTATTCTACTATCAAAGGTTAGTGGAAGTGAGTGCTGCGCGTAAATGTGTATACTGAAAATATACGAAAGCCTTTCTCACTTCCAAGTGTGAAAGGTTTTTTTTTGAGCCAATAATAACATAAAATGATAGAAGATGGACAATAGGTTATTTATTTTTGATACCACCCTTCGGGATGGTGAACAGGTTCCGGGATGCCAGTTGAACACAGTGGAGAAGATTCAGGTAGCGAAGGCACTCGAAGCTTTGGGGGTCGATGTAATTGAAGCCGGCTTCCCCATCTCCAGCCCGGGAGATTTTAATTCTGTGATTGAAATTTCTAAAGCGGTGACTTGGCCCACTATTTGTGCTTTGACCCGTGCTGTTCAGAAGGATATTGATGTAGCGGTAGACGCTTTGAAATTCGCCAAGCATAAACGTATCCATACAGGTATAGGTACTTCTGACTCTCATATTAAATATAAATTCAACTCCAATCGGGAAGAGATTATCGAACGCGCGGTAGCAGCAGTGAAGTATGCACGTCGTTTTGTGGATGATGTGGAATTTTATGCAGAGGATGCAGGACGTACCGACAATGAATATCTGGCACGTGTGGTAGAAGCGGTTATCAAAGCGGGAGCCACAGTGGTGAATATACCGGATACAACGGGTTACTGTCTGCCTTCCGAATATGGTGCAAAGATTAAATATTTGATTGATCATGTAGACGGCATTGATAACGCGATTCTTTCTACTCACTGTCATAACGATTTGGGAATGGCAACAGCAAATACGATTGCTGGTGTTCTGAATGGAGCCCGTCAGGTAGAGGTGACCATTAACGGTATCGGCGAACGTGCTGGAAATACCGCTCTCGAAGAAATCGCAATGATTATCAAGAGTCATCATGAGATCGATATTCAGACCAATATCAATACACAGAAGATTTATCCGACCAGCCGTATGGTATCCAGTTTGATGAATATGCCTGTCCAGCCGAATAAAGCAATCGTAGGTCGCAATGCTTTTGCCCATTCATCGGGTATCCATCAGGATGGTGTGTTGAAGAATGTAGAAACTTACGAGATTATCGATCCGCATGATGTAGGCATCGATGATAACTCTATCGTACTGACTGCCCGTAGCGGACGTGCGGCATTGAAGAATCGCCTGTCGTTGTTGGGAGTTAACCTGGATCAGGAAAAACTGGATAAGGTATATGAGGAGTTTCTGAAACTGGCCGATAAGAAAAAAGATATCAATGATGATGATGTATTGGTATTGGCAGGAGCAGACCGCAGCCAGAATCATCGTATTAAGTTGGAGTATTTGCAGGTGACAAGTGGTGTCGGTGTACGTTCGGTTGCTAGTCTGGGACTGAATATTTCCGGTGAGAAGTTTGAAGCTTGTGCGAGTGGTAATGGTCCGGTGGATGCTGCCATCAAGGCTCTGAAAAAGATCGTAGATCGTCACATGACATTGAAAGAATTCACTATTCAGGCTATTAGCAAGGGAAGTGATGATGTAGGTAAGGTTCATATGCAGGTGGAATATGATAATCAGATTTATTATGGCTTCGGAGCAAATACGGATATTATAGCCGCATCGGTAGAAGCTTATATTGACTGTATTAATAAATTCAAGGCATAAAGGAACAGCGAAAGTGGTATTGAAATACGTACCCTGCATTAATTATAAATCATACATAGTAAAAATAGATATAACAGATGAATACATTATTTGATAAAATATGGGATGCCCACGTGGTGACTACGGTGGAAGATGGGCCGACACAACTTTATATTGATCGTTTATATTGTCATGAAGTGACCAGTCCGCAGGCTTTTGCCGGATTGCGCGAGCGTGGCATCAAGGTATTGCGTCCGGAAAAGGTATTCTGTATGCCCGATCACAATACTCCGACACATGATCAGGATAAACCGATTGAAGACCCGATCTCCAAGACTCAGGTGGATACACTGACGAAAAATGCGAAAGATTTCGGTCTGACACATTTCGGTATGATGCATCCTAAAAACGGAATTATCCATGTGGTAGGTCCGGAACGTGCACTGACACTGCCGGGCATGACGATTGTTTGCGGTGACTCGCATACTTCTACTCACGGTGCAATGGGAGCTATCGCTTTCGGCATCGGTACCAGTGAAGTGGAAATGGTACTGGCTTCACAATGTATCCTTCAGTCAAGACCGAAAACAATGCGAATTACCGTAGATGGCGAACTGGGTAAAGGAGTGACTGCGAAAGATGTCGCTCTGTACATGATGTCTAAGATGACTACCAGCGGAGCTACCGGTTACTTCGTGGAATATGCAGGTTCGGCCATCCGCAATCTGACTATGGAAGGACGTCTTACTCTTTGTAATCTGTCCATTGAAATGGGAGCACGTGGTGGTATGGTTGCTCCGGATGAAGTGACTTTCGAATATATCAAAGGACGTGAGAATGCTCCGCAGGGGGAAGCATGGGATCAGGCTATGGAATACTGGAAAACGCTGAAGAGCGATGATGACGCCGTATTCGATCAGGAGGTCCGTTTTGATGCAGCGGATATCGAGCCGATGATTACGTACGGAACCAATCCGGGCATGGGAATGGGAATTACGCAAAACATTCCTACTACGGAAGGAATGGGAGAGGCTGCACAGGTTTCTTTCAAAAAATCGATGGAATATATGGGATTCCAGCCGGGTGAATCGTTACTGGGTAAAAAGATTGATTACGTATTTCTGGGTGCTTGTACTAATGGCCGTATTGAGGACTTCCGCGCATTCGCTTCTCTAGTGAAGGGACGCAGGAAAGCGGATAATGTAATCGCATGGCTGGTTCCGGGATCATGGATGGTTGATGCACAGATTCGTAAGGAAGGAATTGACAAGATATTGACTGAAGCGGGATTTGCAATCCGTCAGCCGGGATGTTCAGCATGCCTTGCGATGAATGATGACAAGATTCCTGCAGGAAAATATTCAGTATCAACCAGTAACCGTAACTTTGAAGGTCGTCAGGGACCGGGTTCACGCACATTGCTTGCCAGTCCGCTGGTAGCGGCTGCGGCAGCAGTGACGGGAGTGATTACGGACCCGAGAGAACTGATGTAATTTCAGTCCTCCTGGCAGAAGTCATTAATAATAAGTATTTCAAAATCAAAGATAAGAAACAATGAAACAGAAATTCAATATCATCACCAGTACTTGTGTGCCTCTCCCGTTGGAGAATGTAGATACAGACCAGATCATTCCTGCACGTTTTCTGAAAGCTACGACTAAAGAGGGCTTCGGCGAGAATCTGTTCCGTGACTGGCGGTATGACAAACAAGGAAACAAAATCGACTCTTTCGTTCTGAACGATCCGACCTATAGCGGACAGGTGCTTGTAGCCGGAAAGAACTTCGGTTCGGGCAGTAGCCGCGAGCATGCAGCATGGGCCATTGCAGATTATGGTTTCCGCGTGGTAGTCAGCAGTTTCTTTGCAGATATTCACAAGAATAATGAACTGAATAATTTCGTATTGCCTGTAGTGGTGAGCGAACCGTTCCTGAAAGAATTGTTTGATTCCATTGCCGCCGATCCGAAAACGGAGGTAGTGGTGAACCTGCCGGAACAGACAATCACCAACAAGGCAACAGGCAAAAGTGAGACTTTCGAAATCAATGCTTACAAGAAACATTGCCTGATGAATGGCCTGGATGACATCGATTTCCTGGTAGAGAATAAAGATAAAATAGAAGCGTGGGAAAATAAAAAATGAAGTATAAACAGCCCCAAATAGAAATCATGGACACCACGCTCCGCGACGGTGAGCAAACCAGCGGTGTGTCGTTCGTCCCCCATGAAAAGCTGATGATAGCCCGTCTGCTACTGGAAGAACTGAAAGTAGACAGGGTGGAAGTAGCTTCGGCACGGGTTTCGGACGGTGAGTTCGACGCAGTCAAGATGATATGTGACTGGGCGGCGCGGCGTAATTTATTGCCCCGGGTGGAGGTGTTGGGTTTCGTAGACGGGCATACGTCGGTAGACTGGATACACGCTACCGGCTGCCGCGTCATTAATCTTCTGTGCAAAGGTTCGCTGAAGCATTGCACCTGTCAGTTGAGAAAGACCCCTGAAGAACATATCGAGGATATTATTGGCGTAGTGAATTATGCCAATGAGCAGGATATGGAGGTGAATATTTATCTGGAAGACTGGAGCAACGGGATGAAAGATTCTCCGGAGTATGTCTTCCAGATGGTGGATGCACTGATGCACACAAATATCAAACGGTATATGTTGCCTGATACATTGGGTGTGCTGAATCCTTTGCAGGTCATCGAATATATGCGGAAGATGGTGAAGCGCTATCCGCATGCTCACTTCGATTTCCATCCGCATAATGACTACGACCTGGCAGTGAGCAATGTGCTGGCTGCCGTGCTGAGTGGTGCGAAGGGACTTCATACTACGATCAACGGTCTGGGCGAACGTGCCGGTAATGCACCGTTGTCCAGTGTGCAGGCTATTCTGAAAGACCATTTCAATGCTATCACTAACATTGACGAAGGTCGTCTGAATGAAGTCAGCCGGGTGGTTGAATCTTATTCCGGTATTGCCATACCCGCCAATAAACCGATTGTAGGTGAAAATGTATTCACGCAGGTAGCGGGGGTACATGCAGATGGAGACAATAAGAGTAACCTTTATTGCAACGACCTGTTACCCGAGCGTTTCGGACGTAAGCGTGAGTATGCACTGGGTAAGAACAGTGGTAAGGCGAACATCCGTAAGAATCTGGAAGATCTGGGACTGACGCTGGATGAGGATTCCATGCGTAAGGTGACGGAACGGATTATCGAGTTGGGTGACAAGAAAGAACTGGTTACCCAGGAAGATTTGCCTTATATCGTTTCGGATGTACTGAAGCACGGAGTGATGAATAAGAAAGTGAAACTGAAGACATACATCGTGAACCTTGCTTACGGTTTGAAGCCGATGGCTACGCTGAAGATTGAAATCAACGGACAGGAGTTTGAAGAAAGTTCCAGCGGTGACGGTCAGTATGATGCTTTTGTACGTGCTCTGCGTAAGATTTATAAGGTGACGTTAGGACGCAAATTCCCCATGCTGACGAACTATGCCGTAACCATCCCTCCCGGTGGGCGTACCGATGCTTTTGTGCAGACAGTGATTACCTGGAGCTATGACGGCACAGTGTTCCGTACACGCGGACTGGATGCCGACCAGACGGAGGCAGCGATTAAGGCGACAATGAAGATGCTGAATATCATTGAGGATGACTATGAACTTAAAAAATCAGAATGATGAACCCCGCTGAGGGAAAGAAAATAGAAGAATACCTAAAAAATAAAGAAAACAATGGATTTTAAAATTGCAGTATTAGCCGGTGACGGCATTGGCCCGGAGATTTCCACCGTAGGTGTGGACGTAATGACCGCCGTATGTGAGAAGTTCGGACATAAAGTAAACTACGAATATGCCATCTGCGGTGCAGATGCTATCGACAAAGTGGGCGATCCGTTTCCCGAAGCTACTTATGAAGTTTGTAAAAACGCAGATGCTGTTTTGTTCTCGGCTGTAGGCGACCCGAAATTCGACAATGATCCTACTGCCAAAGTACGCCCCGAACAGGGTCTGCTGGCTATGCGTAAGAAACTGGGGTTGTTTGCCAATATCCGTCCGGTACAAACTTTCAAATGTCTGCTCCATAAATCACCGCTTCGTGCAGAACTGGTGGATGGCGCAGATTTTCTTTGTATCCGCGAACTGACCGGCGGTATGTATTTCGGTGAGAAGTATCAGGACAATGACAAAGCGTATGATACCAATATGTACACTCGTCCAGAGATTGAACGTATTCTGAAAGTTGGTTTCGAGTATGCCATGAAACGCAATAAGCACCTCACGGTGGTAGATAAAGCCAATGTGCTCGCATCTTCACGCCTGTGGAGACAGATTGCCCAGGAAATGGCACCGCAATATCCTGAAGTGACTACGGACTATATGTTCGTGGACAATGCAGCCATGAAGATGATTCAGGAGCCTAAATTCTTTGATGTAATGGTTACCGAGAATACATTCGGTGATATCCTTACGGATGAAGGTTCTGTAATCAGTGGTTCTATGGGATTGCTTCCTTCGGCTTCTACAGGCGAAAGCACTCCTGTATTCGAACCGATCCACGGCTCATGGCCACAGGCTAAAGGTTTGAATATTGCTAACCCGTTGGCGCAAATCCTTTCGGCTGCCATGTTATTCGAATATTTCAATTTGCTGGAAGAAGGCGCATTGATTCGCAAAGCTGTAGATGCTTCTTTGGATGCTAACGTTCGTACACCGGAAATTCAGGTAGAAGGTGGTGCGAAGTATGGTACCAAAGAAGTAGGAGCATGGGTGGTAGATTATATCAAACGTAGCTAATCTTCGGCAAATACGGCTTCGCAATGTTCGCCCGGAACTTCAAACTCCAGGGTGGCATGACCGATACCGAAATCTTCAAGCCGGTGGCGAATAAGGTGTTTCACCTCTTGCATACCTTCCGGTTGCTTTAAAACAATATGGGCTGTCAGTGCATTCTCTGTGGTGCTGATGGCCCATATATGTATATGGTGAACGTCATCAACACCGGGAAGGGCACGGATGGCTTTTACTACTTTTTGACTGTCTATACTTGTGGGTACGCCATCCAGCGTTAGGCGAAGACTGTCATGCAGTAAATTCCACGTAGAGATGAGAATGACAACAGCCACAATCAGACCGATAATCGGGTCGATAATATACCAGCCATTCCAGGCACTAATCCTCCCACTGATACCAAAGCATCTGCCGCCATATGCAGATAAGCTCCTTTTACGTTCAGGTCTTTTTCCTTATCTTTCATAAAGAGGAAAGCCGTGAATGCATTGATAAGTACTCCCACACCCGCTACCCAAGCAATAGCTCCACCGGGAACAACTGCCGGATTATTCAGCTTATGAATACTTTCGATGACAATGGCGCCTACAGCTACCAGCAAAATGACTGCATTAAGCAAGGATACCAGGATTGTACTTTTTTTATAACCATACGTATATCGTTCATTGGCTTTGACTTTGGCCAGACGGAAAGCCAGCAATGCCAGCACGAGACTGACTACATCGCTTAAATTGTGTCCTGCATCGGAAAGCAGCGCGAGGGAATCGAACCAGAAACCGGCTGCAAACTCTATGACGACAAAAGCTAAATTGAGAACAATGCCTATAATAAATGCCTTGTTCAGCGACTCTGCGTTGATGGCATGGCTATGCTGATGTGAATGTTCGTGTGACATATATTTAATAAGGTGTAAGAGTTCTATAAATTTTATTATGCAAATTTACGTGATAGAAATGTAACACTTGAGCAGCGAAATAGTTTTTTATCTATCTTTGCTTAGAAACGAAGATAAGCTGTACCTCTGCATAAAAAATGAACGAGTTCATTTTATTCTGCTTTCGGTTTGCATTATCTTTGTACAAAGATACCTGCAAGTGAGGATATTTAATAATTAGATTGTTATGGCAAAAATAGCAAAGAACCTGACGGAACTTATCGGTCGCACTCCGCTTATGGAATTAGTGGAATACAGTCGTAAATATGGACTGAAACAGAATATTATCGCAAAGTTGGAAGCGTTCAATCCGGCTGGGAGTGTGAAAGATCGTGTGGCGCTTGCCATGATCGAAGATGCAGAAGCGCGCGGAGCACTGAAGCCCGGTGCGACGATTATAGAGCCTACCAGTGGAAATACCGGTGTGGGACTGGCGATGGTTGCTACAATCAAAGGATATCACCTGATGCTCACGATGCCCGAAACCATGAGTATAGAGCGTCGTAATCTGCTGAAAGCACTGGGTGCTGAAATTGTACTGACAGATGGATTGACCGGTATGGCAGGCTCCATTGCAAAAGCGCAGGAGTTGAGGGCGTCTATTCCTGGTTCAATCATCCTTCAACAATTTGAAAATCCTTCTAACGCACAGATTCATACGCTCACTACAGGTGAAGAAATCTGGACGGATACAGACGGAAAAGTGGATGTCTTTGTAGCCGGAGTGGGAACAGGCGGAACCATCTGTGGAGTGGCACGTGCCTTGAAAAAACATAATCCGGATGTGTATATTGTTGCCGTAGAACCAGAATCATCTCCTGTATTGGAAGGCGGAGTGGAAGGGCCACATCGTATTCAGGGAATCGGAGCCAATTTTATTCCTGCTATTTATGATGCCTCCGTTGTAGATGAAGTGCTTCCTGTGCCCGATGATGAAGCAATTCGTGGCGGACGCGAGTTGGCGTCTACCGAAGGATTACTGGCGGGCATATCTTCCGGTGCGGCTGTATATGCAGCGCGCTTGCTGGCACAACGTCCGGATTTTGCGGATAAGAAGATTGTAGTTCTTCTGCCTGATACGGGAGAGCGTTATCTGTCGACAGAGCTGTTTGCATTTGAAACTTATCCGTTGGATTAGTCATCCTTATTAAACGTTTCGTTGCATATTAGGGAACAAAATATTTCCTCGTGTGGAACAAATAGTTTCAAGCGATGAAACAAGCAGTTTCTCGGTGTGAAACCAGGAGTTTCAAGCAATGAAACTAATAGTTCCAAGTAATGAAACTAACGGTTTCAAGTAATGAAACAAATGATTCCCTTCCTTGAAACATAATCTTTAAATAAATTAAAAATGAAGAAGTCTATTCTTTCTTTCCTTGTATATATAATAGGTGTATCTCCTGTGTTTGCCCAAACTTACCAGGAACTTTCGGACCGTGCCATTGCTTGTACGGAACAAGATAGTCTGGCACAGGCGGAAAATTATATCCGCCAAGCTTTGAAACTGGAACCAGCTAATCCGCATAATGCCTTATTGTTTTCTAATCTCGGTACTATCCAACGTCGGCAACGGGATTATGATCAGGCTTTAGAATCTTACACGTATGCCTTGAACATTGCTCCACGGGCTGTTCCCATTCTCTTGAATCGTGCCGCACTGAATCTCGAAATGGGACGGAATGAGCAGGCACGTGTAGACTATTCTTTAGTGCTGGATCTGGAAAAGGATAACCGGGAAGCACTCTTGATGCGTGCCTATATTTATGTGACCCAGCGCGATCTCAAATTTGCCCGGGCAGATTATGAACGATTACTGAAGCTCGATCCTCAGAATTATAATGCCCGTTTAGGACTCGCCACTCTGGAGCAAAAAGATGGAAACTTACAGAAAGCCTTGGAGATATTGAATAAGATGCTGGTAGAAGATCCGCAGGATGCAGCCTTATACGTAGCACGTGCGGGGATAGAACAGGATATGCAGCATGTTGATCTGGCAATGATTGATCTGGAAGAAGCTCTAAAATTGAATCCTTCGCAGACGGAAGCCTATCTGATGCGCGGACAGATTTATCTGTCCCAGAAGAAGAAAAATTTGGCAAAGCAGGATTTTGAGAAAGCAATGTCTCTTGGAGTGCCGCAGGCGGATCTCAGGGGATTGCTACAGCAATGCAAATGATAAGTGGTTTACATCTTTAGTATATTATTTATACCATAAGAAATTCCGCAAACGGGTTATTAAACGTATTTCTTGATTAACTCGACAAAATCCTTCCCGTATTTCTTCTTTTTATATTCACCGATTCCGCTGATATTGCCGAATGCTTCCATTGTAATAGGGCGGGCAGTGCTGAGTAAATGCAATACCTTGTCGGACAGTACAATATAGGCCGGTAGTGCTTCTTGATCTGCAAGCCTTTTCCGTAATGCACGCAGGGCTTCGAAAAGTTCTTCACTTTCCGTGTTCGGTAACCCCAATGGTAGCTCTCTGACCGGAATGGTTGATTTTTTCTTTCGCCCTTTGGCGGGTGCGAACTCTTCACGCCGGATTACTGCCAACCGTGCTTGTGCCCGCCCGAAGAGAACATCACTACCGCTACTTGTTATTTTCAGATGGTTGTTTTCGTTGTATGCTATTTCAAAATAACCCAGTTGTAGCATTTGTAACAAGTAGTCCTGCCAGTCACGGGCAGGAACTTCACGTCCGGCACCGAAAGTTTTCAGTTGCTGGTAGCCTTTCTCCGATACATCCGGAGTATTATTTCCGCGCAAGATATCTACAAGAATACTCGTGCCGATTTGCTGTTCCGTACGGACGATAGCACTTAGAGCTTTTTGTACAATCACAGTTCCGTCAAAACGTTGGGGGGGATTCTTGCAGACATCACAGTTCCCGCAATCCTCTGTAGTGGCTTCACCGAAATAACTCAACAGGATGCGACGCCGGCAAACATCAGCTTCAGCATATTGTTGCATACGTTGTAACTTCTCTAGGTTGATACCTTGTTGACCGCTTTCCGTCGCAAACTTGGTTAATAGAATGAGGTCGGCCAAAGAATAAAATAAGAGAGTATCACTTGGCAATCCATCTCGTCCGGCACGCCCGATCTCCTGGTAAAAACTCTCTATACTCTTAGGCAGATTGTAATGGATGACCCAGCGCACATTACTTTTATCAATTCCCATACCGAAAGCAATCGTGGCACAAACTATTTGTACACGGTCGTTGATGAAATCATCCTGTGCTTCATCCCTTCGGGCGGAGGATAATCCGGCATGATAAACGGCTACACGGAGCCCTTGCTTTTGCAGCATCTGTGCTACTGTCTCCGTTTTGCTGCGACTCATGCAATAGATGATGCCGCTTTCACCGCGATGGCGATCAATGAAATCCAGTATGGCTTTACTCTTTTCTTTCTGTTGGTATCCCCGTTTTACGGTAAGACTCAGGTTGGGGCGGTCGAAAGAAGAGATGAAAACTTTCGGCTGGTTGAGGTGTAACTGCCGTACAATATCTTCACGTGTAATTTTATCTGCTGTAGCTGTAAGAGCTATGACCGGAATATTTGGAAACATCTCGCGTATGAATCCCATTTGTGCATATTCCGGACGGAAATCATGCCCCCATTGTGAAATACAATGCGCTTCATCGATGGCAAATAATGAGATGTGCATATCTCTTAAAAGATAGTTGGCTTCTGCTATTAATTTCTCAGGCGAAATGTAGAGTAATTTCAGCTTTCCTTCCATGCAAGAACGGCGTAGAGCGGCATTTTCCGTCTCGTCGTTACTGCTGTTCAGAGCACCCGCAGCTACACCGTTGGCACAAAGTGATTCCACCTGATCTTTCATCAGGGAAATTAAAGGGGAAACTACGACGGCAGTTCCTTCGCATAACAGGGCCGGAAGCTGGTAACAAATGGACTTTCCACCTCCGGTAGGCATCAATACCAAGGAATCTTTTCCGGCCAGTAATGTGCGGATAATCTCTTCTTGTAAGGGGCGGAAGCTATCGTAACCAAAATATCGTTTAAGCGTCTGTATCATTTTCGTTGATAAAGTTTTATCCTGCAAAGGTACATTAATTATTGTATATAAAACAAGCTGATAAACGTATTCATTTTATATCATAACCTCTTTTGCAAAAGTTAAAGTTTCTTATTAAATCGGCTTAAAGACTACTTTTCAACCTTTTTCGTTGTTTATAGATCAAAAATATGTACGAGAAAAGTTGCGTATTAGAAAAAAATGTCAGACTTTTGTAAAGTCTAAAGGAAAATCCTTCGGGCTTTCATTTTTTAACAAACCCTAACCAGTTAATTCAAATGAGTGATTTAGAAAACAAGAATCAGGAAGCGGCTACAAAGAAGCGCCCCTATAACCTGAGAGAGAAAAAAGAGAAGAATGCTGCTTACCGCTCGTTGATTCGTCCGGAATTGGCAGATGAATTGTATGACAAGATATTGAATATCGTAGTTGTGCAGAAGAAGTACAAAGATCCCGATTACTCGGCTAAAGACTTGGCGAAAGAGTTGAAAACCAACACTCGCTATTTGTCTGCTGTAGTAAATTCTCGTTTTGGTATGAACTATTCATGCCTATTGAATGAGTACAGAGTAAAAGATGCTAAGCATTTATTGACGGACAAGAGATATGCCGACAAGAATGTAGAGGAAATTAGCACGATGGTAGGTTTTGCCAACCGTCAGTCTTTCTACGCTGCATTTTACAAAAATGTAGGTGAAACTCCTAACGGATATCGCAAAAAACACGCAGATAAAAAACAATAATTCTGCGTAGAACAATGTATAAAAAGGAAATATTCCGGAGCAACTGTTTCGGAATACTTCCTTTTCGTCTTTTCTAAATACCAACTCACATATCTCCCGACACATGAAGAAACAACTAATAGCATGTGCCGCTTTTGCATTGCTGACAGCTTGTAGCGGCTCGAAGACAACAACTGCCGAGGCAGATAAATTTGATTATACAGTGGAACAATTTGCAGACTTACAAATATTACGTTACCGGGTTCCCGGTTTCGAGAACTTGTCGCTCCAACAGAAAGAGCTGGTGTATTACCTTACGGAAGCTGCTTTGCAGGGCCGTGACATTCTCTTCGATCAGAATGGAAAATATAACCTGCGCATTCGGAGAACGTTGGAAGTTGTTTATACAGGATATAAAGGAGACAAAAATACGCCTGATTTTAAGGCGATGGAAGTGTACCTTAAACGTGTGTGGTTCTCTAATGGCATTCACCATCATTATGGCTCTGAGAAGTTCGTGCCTGGTTTTGCTCCCGAATTTTTCAAAGAGGCTGTGCTGAGTGTAGATACCTCTACATTGCCGCTGGCTGAAGGACAAACCGCAGAACAATTATGCGATGAACTGTCTCCGGTTATTTTCGATCCAGCTGTGATGCCGAAACGCGTGAACCAGGCAGCAGGAGAGGACTTAGTGTTGACTTCTGCTTGCAACTATTATGACGGTGTGACGCAGAAAGAAGCTGAAGACTTCTATAATGCAATGAAAGACCCGAAAGATGAAACGCCTGTTTCTTACGGTCTGAACAGTCGTCTGGTGAAGGAAAACGGCAAGATTCAGGAAAAGATCTGGAAAGTGGGTGGTTTGTACGGACAGGCTATCGATAAGATTGTATACTGGCTGAAGAAAGCGGAAGGCGTAGCTGAAAATCCGGAACAGAAGGCTGTGATTGCCGAACTGATAAAGTTTTATGAGACCGGTGATCTGAAGACTTTTGATGAATATGCTATCCTTTGGGTGAAAGATTTGAATTCCCTTGTGGACTTTGTGAATGGATTTACTGAAAGCTATGGTGATCCGTTGGGTATGAAGGCAAGCTGGGAATCATTGGTAAACTTTAAGGATATGGAAGCTACGCATCGTACTGAGATTATCAGTGGCAATGCGCAATGGTTTGAAGATCATTCTCCGGTAGATAAACAATTCAAGAAAGATGAAGTGAAAGGTGTTTCCGCCAAGGTGATTACTGCTGCTATTCTGGCCGGTGACCTTTATCCGGCAACGGCTATCGGTATCAATTTACCTAACTCCAACTGGATACGTAGCCATCATGGTTCTAAATCTGTGACTATCGGTAATATTACGGATGCATATAATAAGGCGGCTCATGGCAACGGATTCAATGAAGAGTTTGTATATAGCGATGCCGAATTGCAGTTGATAGATAAATATGCCGATCTGACAGGCGAACTCCATACGGACTTGCATGAATGTTTGGGACATGGTTCCGGAAAGTTGCTTCCGGGAGTTGATCCGGATGCTTTGAAAGCCTATGGCTCCACGATTGAGGAAGCACGTGCGGACTTGTTCGGTCTGTATTATGTAGCTGATCCTAAGTTGGTAGAATTGGGGCTGACACCCAATGCAGATGCTTACAAAGCAGAATATTATACTTATCTGATGAACGGCCTGATGACACAGTTGGTTCGCATTGAACCGGGTAATAATGTGGAAGAAGCCCACATGCGTAATCGTCAGCTCATTGCCCGCTGGGTGTTTGAGAAAGGTGCGGCGGATAAAGTAGTAGAACTGGTGAAGAAAGATGGTAAGACTTATGTGGTGGTGAACGATTACGAAAAACTGCGTGAACTCTTCGGTGAATTACTGTCCGAGATCCAACGTATCAAATCAACAGGCGACTATCAAGGTGCTCATGATTTGGTGGAAAACTATGCAGTGAAGGTAGATCCGGCTTTGCATGCCGAAGTTCTGGAACGTTATAAGAAACTGAATCTGGCTCCGTACAAGGGATTTGTAAATCCGAAATATGAAGCAGTAGTAGATGCAGCCGGTAAGATAACCGATGTGAAGGTGACTTATGACGAAGGTTATGCAGAACAAATGTTGCGTTACAGTAAGGATTATTCTAATCTGCCTTCTATTAATAATTAACTATAAATCATTGTTTTGTGGATTTACATGAACAACTGAAAGAAATAAAGACACAGCTCCGCCTCTCTATGAACGGGGCTGTGTCTCAAAGTATGCGTGAAAAGGGACTGATCTACAAATTGAATTTCGGTGTAGAACTTCCCCGTATCAAGGCAATTGCCGAAGGGTACGAAAAAGATCACTCATTGGCGCAAGCTTTGTGGAAAGAGGATATCCGTGAATGTAAGATTTTGGCGGGGCTGTTGCAGCCGGTAGACAGCTTCTTTCCGGAGATTGCTGATATCTGGGTGGAAAGCATTCAGAATATTGAAATAGCGGAACTTACTTCTATGAATCTGTTCCAGCATCTTCCTTATGCTCCTGCGAAGTCTTTTCAATGGATTGCCGATGAGCGGGAGTATGTACAGACGTGCGGTTTTCTCACCATTGCCCGCTTGCTGATGAAGAAGGGGGATATGAATGAACGTACTGCGAACGAATTTCTCGACCAGGCGGTTTGCGCTTTTATTTCCGGTTCCTACCACGTGCGCAATGCAGCTATGGCGGCCATTCGCCGCTTCATGCAGCATAGTGAAGAACATGCTTTCCAAGTGTGCCGTCGGGTGGAAGAGATGGAACATTCCGAATCGGAAGCCGAACAGTTGCTATATAATCTTGTAAGAGAAGAAATAGAATAAAGTGATAGGGTGATTACTCTATCACTCTTTTTTTGTTTTTTTTCCCCTTTCTCATTTGCTTTCCGCAAAAAAGGCTTAACTTTGTTGGCTGTAAAAAACTGCGCCGCCAAAATGGAAAGTCAGAATGTGAAAGATACGGTAAAGCAGATATTCACTGAATATCTCAACGCGAACGGGCATCGCAAGACTCCCGAACGCTATGCCATACTCGATACTATCTATTCCATTGATGGTCATTTTGACATCGATACGCTTTATTCGCTGATGGCTGACCAGGAGAATTTCCGTGTGAGCCGCGCGACTCTTTACAATACTATTATCCTTCTCATCAATGCACGACTGGTAATCAAACATCAGTTCGGAAATTCCTCCCAATACGAAAAGAGCTATAACCGTGATACGCATCACCATCAAATCTGCACGCAGTGTGGCAAGGTGACTGAATTTCAGAACGAAGAGTTACAGCAGGCGATTGGGAATACTAAGTTGAGTCGGTTCAGTCTGTCACATTATTCGCTTTATCTGTATGGATTGTGCAGTAAGTGTGACCGCGCTAACAAACGTAAGAAGAAAAATAATAACCATAAGAAAGAAAAATGAAAGTAGATGTTCTATTAGGATTACAATGGGGCGACGAAGGCAAAGGCAAAGTCGTTGACGTATTAACTCCGAGATACGATGTTGTGGCTCGCTTCCAAGGCGGACCGAATGCCGGACATACACTCGAGTTCGAAGGGCAGAAGTATGTGCTCCGTTCTATTCCCTCGGGAATTTTCCAAGGTGACAAGGTGAATATCATTGGTAATGGCGTGGTGCTTGATCCGGCTCTCTTCAAGGCAGAGGCTGAAGCATTGGAAGCATCCGGTCATAACCTGAAAGCGCGCTTGCATATTTCTAAGAAAGCGCATCTCATCTTGCCGACCCACCGCATATTGGACGCCGCTTACGAAGCTGCGAAAGGTGATGCTAAAGTAGGCACGACGGGTAAAGGTATCGGTCCGACTTATACCGATAAGATTAGTCGTAACGGTCTGCGTGTAGGTGATATCCTGCATAACTTCGAACAGAAATATGCTGAAGCCAAAGCTCGTCATGAGCAAATTCTGAAAGGTTTGAATTATGAGTATGACCTGACAGAGATTGAAAAGGCCTGGATGGAAGGTATTGAGTACCTGAAGCAATTCCCGTTGGTAGACAGCGAGCATGAGATCAATAACCTGCTGAACGATAATAAGTCAGTACTTTGTGAAGGTGCTCAGGGTACGATGTTGGATATCGACTTTGGTTCATATCCGTTTGTTACTTCTTCCAATACTATTTGTGCAGGTGCATGTACTGGTTTGGGTGTGGCTCCTAATAAGATTGGTGAAGTCTATGGTATCTTCAAAGCATACTGTACACGTGTAGGTGCAGGTCCGTTCCCTACGGAGCTGTTTGATAAGACAGGTGACCAGATTTGTACACTGGGACATGAGTTTGGTTCGGTAACAGGTCGTAAACGTCGTTGCGGTTGGATTGACTTGGTGGCGTTGAAGTATGCCATTATGGTAGACGGTGTTACCAAATTGATCATGATGAAGAGCGATGTACTCGATTCATTCGAAACAATCAAAGCTTGTGTAGCTTATAAAGTAAACGGTGAAGAAATTGATTATTTCCCGTATGACATCAGTGAAGGTCTTGAGCCGGTTTATGTTGAGTTGCCCGGCTGGGAAACTGACATGACGAGAATGCAGAGCGAAGATGAATTCCCAGAAGAATTCAATGCTTACCTGACATTCCTGGAAGAACAACTTGGTGTGCCCATCAAGATTGTTTCCGTAGGTCCTGATCGTGGACAGACGATTGAACGTTATACAGAAGAGTAAGTCTAACTATATTATAATGAGATTACATCAGATATACATGCTGATGTAATCTCATTTTTTATTAACCCATCCGCATACTTTATGATGAAAACACACCTTCTTTTATCCCTTTTGTTTGCAGCATCCTTTTTGCCTGCAAAGGCGCAGACTTATCAACCGTCTGCCGAGAACCTGAAAGCCCGTCAGGAGTTTCAAGACAATAAGTTTGGAATATTCCTGCACTGGGGACTATACTGTATGTTGGCTACCGGTGAGTGGACGATGACCAATAAAGATTTGAACTATAAAGAATATGCCAAACTTGCCGGAGGTTTCTATCCTTCCAAGTTTAATGCGGCTGAATGGGTAAGTGCCATTAAGGCATCGGGAGCCAAATATATTTGCTTTACAAGTCGCCACCATGAAGGGTTCTCTATGTTTCATACCAAGTATTCCGATTATAATATTGTGGATGCAACCCCTTTCAAGCGCGATGTAGTAAAAGAATTGGCAGACGAATGTCATAAACAAGGTATTCGGCTTCATTTCTATTACTCCCATATCGACTGGTATCGTGAAGACGCACCTTGGGGACGTACAGGGCGTGGAACCGGAAGGCCTAATCCGAAAGGAGACTGGAAAAGCTATTATACTTTTATGAATAACCAGTTGACGGAGTTGTTGACGAACTACGGTCCGATAGGTGCTATCTGGTTCGATGGCTGGTGGGACCAGGATGCTAATCCGGATTTTGACTGGCAGCTACCGGAACAATATGCGCTGATACATCGCCTGCAACCTGCTTGTCTGGTAGGGAACAACCATCATCAGGTACCTTTCCCAGGGGAAGATATACAAATCTTCGAGCGTGATCTGCCGGGGGAAAACAGTGCCGGACTATCTGGGCAAGATGTCAGTCACCTGCCTCTGGAAACTTGTGAAACCATGAACGGGATGTGGGGATATAAGATTACCGATCAAGATTATAAGTCAACGAAAACATTGATACATTATCTGGTGAAGGCTGCCGGAAAGAATGCAAATCTTCTGATGAATATCGGCCCTCAGCCGGACGGGTGTCTGCCAGAAGTGGCAGTTCAGAGGCTGAAGGAAGTGGGAGAGTGGATGAAAGTGTATGGCGAAACGATTTATGGCACTCGTGGCGGTATTATTCCTCCACATGATTGGGGAGTGACAACACAAAAAGGAAACCGACTTTTTGTTCACATCTTGAATTTGAAGGATAATGCGCTTTATCTTCCATTGGATGGAAAAATGGTGAAGAAGGGTTTTCTGTTTAAAGATCAATCCCCGATACGAATTACCCGTACCGGACAGGGAGTGGTGTTGCAATTACCAGAAGTTCCCGCAGATACGGATTACGTGATAGAGTTACAACTTGTTGGGCAATAGTCGGTTTTCGCTAATTCTTCCTAAAATATAAGGGAAACTGTAGTAAAGCTCACGGTTTCCCTTTATTTTTGGCAAACAATTTGTATTATATATAACAAACGACACATTTTTAATTACTAAAAACAGAAAAAGATTATGGAAGGAATGATAGGAATACAATGGATTATCTTTATTGGTATAGCTGTAGTTAGCTGGCTGGTGCAAATGAACTTGCAGAACAAGTTCAAGAAGTACTCCAAGATCCCTACCGGTAATGGAATGACGGGCCGTGATGTTGCCCTTCAGATGTTACATGACAATGGAATTTATGATGTTCAGGTGACACATACGCCGGGACAACTGACAGACCACTATAACCCTGCCAATAAGACAGTAAACCTGAGTGAAGGTGTATATGAAAGTAACAGTATCATGGCTGCTGCCGTTGCCGCTCACGAGTGTGGACATGCAGTGCAACACGCACGGGCTTATGCTCCGCTGACTATGCGTAGCAAGTTGGTGCCGGTGGTATCGTTTGCTTCACAGTGGATGACCTGGTTGTTGCTGGGTGGTATCTTGCTGTTGAACACGTTCCCGCAGTTATTGCTGGCAGGTATTATCCTGTTTGCTATGACCACACTGTTCAGTTTCGTCACTTTGCCGGTGGAAATAGACGCAAGTAAGCGTGCATTGGTATGGTTGAGCCGTTCGGGCATTACGAACTCTTACAATCATAAGCAAGCCGAAGATGCACTTCGTTCCGCTGCTTATACCTATGTGGTGGCTGCATTGGGTTCATTGGCAACGCTGATTTACTACATTATGATATTTATGGGACGCAGAGACTAAATTTTGTTTCTCACCACAGAGTAAAAGAGGAGTCCCACAGAGTTTAATCAATTTGAAATTAAACTCTGTGGGACTCCTCTTTTACTCTGTGGTGAAATCTTATTCCGTCAATTGGAACTTGCGACTGACTTTCATCAGGTTGATTGTATAAGTGACAACGTTTTGGGCTTCCTGTATCATTGTCAGATAAACCATGCTGACTTTGATGCTGCCGGCTTGGCTTTGAATGCGCTGTAACTCTTCACGCTTCAAGTGCGATAATTGTCCGTTCAGATCATTCGCTTTCCGGAGTTCATTCTCAAACTCATCATAATCATTGTTTTCCATCTTGTGGCGGCAAACTTGTAATAAGTAGATAATATCTTCCGTAACGTCAGAGAACTCACCTTTCTGAATGGTATCCAATGGCTTGAAGTTATTGTCGATATGTTCGAGACAAGGTTCACAGAGACGTCCGATGCTGTATACCAGTTCGCTGGCGAAATCATTGCCTTGATAGTAGTAAAGACCTTTTTCCAATACCGTATTGTTGTCCAGGCGACACATGGCGAGGGTGCCGGTACGTTTCATCTGCTTAATGAGTTGTTTTTCAAATTTTACTGAACCCATGGAACGACGTAATCCGCGAAGGTTTTCGTGCAGGAATGCCGTTACGGTACGTTCTAAGTTTTCTTCGGTAAATGCCAGTACCTTCACTAACTCTTCACGGGTATGTTTACGCAGCAGTTCCAGAATTTCTGCATTGTTGCTACTCTGCATCAGCTGTTTGATGGTTTCATTCCCTTTTTCTTTAGCTTTGCGTTTCTTGTACATCACCTGGCTACGAATCAGTGAGAATATTGCCAAGCCAATCAGCGCGATGATGGCAAATGTACCACCGAAGTGGATTATCATGGCAACGAAGAAACAGATGGTAAATGCGGCACCGGCTGTAATAAACCAGCCACCAATCACACTAAGTACACCTGTGATACGGAATACGGCAGAGTCACGTCCCCAGGCACGGTCGGCGAGGGAAGTACCCATGGCAACCATGAAAGTCACATAAGTGGTGGAAAGAGGTAATTTTAATGAAGTACCCAATGCAATGAGCAGACCTGCCAATACCAAGTTTACTGAAGCGCGAACCAGATCGAATGCAGCACCATCGGCAAGGATGGCCTCGTCTTTGCGGAAGCGGGTGTCGAGCCAACTCTTCATACCTTCGGGCATCACTTTAGAAATATTATTGGACATTGTCATACTTAAACGTACCAGTGTGCGGGCAATCGGTGTGCTTCCGAAGTTCTCTTCTCCTTCATCCTGGCGGGCAAGGTCGACGGAAGTCTTGATTACATTATGTGCTTTTTTAGAAGTGCAGAGAGCGTATACCATGATGATACCTGCTCCGAAGAGAAAATACCAGGGTGTTTTGGCGGGACCGAGAAGTGAGGACATCAGGAAACCGTCCGGCGAACTGCCTGCTCCATTAGTGGTAAAGTCGATGAAAGAAGAATATCCGGCTAAAGGTACACCTATGAAGTTTACAAGGTCATTGCCAGCAAAAGCGAGAGCCAGGGCGAAAGTACCCAACAAAACCACTACTTTGAATACATTGATTTTGAGCCAGTGCAGTACTTGCATGAGTATCGTGAAAAATATAAAACAGAAACCGATCAGCATAACTGTGTTATCCTGTATCCATTGTTTGTTATCGGGGGTCATGAATGAGCTGTCCTTCAAACCTTTTATCAGCATGAAATAGATGATGGACGTAACGGCGATACCTCCGAATATCCCGATGCTGTATTTCATTTTCTTCTTGTAGTTGAAAGTGAACACCACGCGTGCCAGCCATTGTACCAGCATACCGAAGAAGAAGGCGATAGCGACAGAAACGAAGATTGCCATAATGACGGATAGTGCTTTGTCTGTATTGATGAGATCGCCAAGTCCCAGCGTATCACTGCCTTGCACCTTGATCAGTGCCAATGCGAATGTACCTCCGAGTAACTCGAATACCATGGAGACGGTAGTGGAAGTCGGCATACCCATTGTGTTGAAGACGTCCAGCAGCACAACGTCCGTCAGCATTACGGCAAGCAGGATGCACATGATTTCGGCAAAGTAGAAATGCTGTGGTTGATAGATACCGTGCCGGGCGATGTCCATCATTCCATTGGACAACGCTGCACCGATGAATACGCCTAAACCGGCGATAAACAGTACGGTTTTGAAAGAAGCAGCCTTTGCTCCGACTGACGATTGAAGAAAATTGACTGCATCATTACTGACGCCCACAATGAGGTCGAACACCGCAAGGACGAACAGGAAGATGACAATGCATAGATAAATAGTTTCCATAATAATGTATTTTATTTCTGGCTGCAAAGGAACGTAAATCGTGTTGCAGAGAAATGTCATACATATTACATAGATGTTACAAAACTATTCAGTCTTCTCCTTCAGGTATTCATAAAAAGTATATTGTGAACGTACTTTTTCCTTTTGTGGATGAGCTGATTTCCAACAGTTACGCAGATTCTCATCTACAAAACAGGCTTTACGCTTATCTGAGAGCTGGATAGAAAGCATATCTATCAGTTCCTGCTTTGCATCCGGGTCCAGTATGGGGGTGACGGCCTCGATGCGACGGTACAGGTTACGCCGCATCCAGTCCGGTGAGCCGAGGAATAGTTTCGGATTTCCTCCATTACCGAAATACCATATACGTGCGTGTTCCAGAAATGTATCCACAATACGTGTGACACGAATGTTACGACTGTATGTTTGCCCCGGTATCAGGCAGCAGATGCCACGGACGATCAGGTCTATTTCCACACCGGCTTGCGAGGCTTCATACAGACGGTTTATCATGGTAGGATCTTGCAGTGCATTCATCTTTAGTATGATGCGACCGGCTTTTCCTTTTTTCGCCAGCTCCATTTCATGATCAATCAGACGGTTCAGTTCCGGTATCAGGTTAAAACGGGCTACCAGTAAGCGGTGGAACTTCAGATTCTCTTTACCTTGCAGGGTACGGAACAAGTTGTACAGATCGTTCACGATGATCCGGTTACAGGTAAATAGACCACTGTCTGCGTAGAGCGTAGCAGTCTTTTCATTGAAGTTACCGGTGCTGATATAGGCATAACTGGTTAGTTTTTTCCCTTCTGCGTCGCGCCGAAGAACGAGGGCAACCTTGGCATGTACCTTTAATTTAGGAATACTATATATGATATTAATGCCCGAAGCTTTCATCATTTCAGCAGTGGCAAGGTTGTTTTCTTCGTCGAAGCGGGCTTTCAGTTCCACAAAAACAGTAACCTTTTTGCCATTCTGTGCGGCGGCTATCAGAGTGTTGATTACAGCTGAGTTCTCGGCAACCCGGTATTGTGTTACCATGATTTCACGCACGGTAGGTTCGTGTACGGCTTCGTACAGGAAGTGGATGAAATGTTCGAATGAATGGTAAGGATAATGTAGTAGCAAATCCTTTTTCTCCACATAGCGGAATATGGATTCCCGTTCATCAAGGCAGGTCAGTTTCATCGGTTGCGGCTTCCGTATAGGGTGTATATTGGGGTTGGGATTAGGCAAATGGCGTAAGTCTTCCAGGTTGAGGTGCTTGTCTCCCGGAACCAACTCGCGGCGGTCGATATGGAAAGCGTCTACCAGGAAATCAAGAAAATCCTGCGGCATGGCACGGTCGTACACAAAGCGGCATACATCTCCTATCTTGCGTTTCTTTACTTTAGTCTTTACCTGTTCGATGATTTCGGAAGTGTTGGCGGCATCGTCTATCAGTATATCCGCATCGCGAGAAATCTTGATGCAATAACTGCTTTCTACATCATAGCCCGGGAAGATAACATCCAGATTAGCCTTGATGATATCCTCTATGAACATCAGATAATAGTTGTTTCCTACTTTGGGCAACTCTATGAAACGTGGAACTTTGCTGTACGGCTGTTTCATTACGAAATATTGCGTACGTCCCGGAGCACCGGGCGGCAATCCTTTCTGTTGAAGACGGACGGCAAGATACAGACGATTATCGCGCAGAAATGAAATGACCTTGTCCTTGGACACCGGCACAGGTTGCAGGAACGGGAAAATCTCTTCCCGGAAGAAACGACGTACGAAGTCGTGATGGAAGGGTTCCACATTTCGGCTCTGATAGAAAATGATATGATTTTTCTTCAGGGCAGGAAGTATCTTTTGCTCGTAGATACGGATACGGTCCTCCATTTGGCGGTTTACTTCAAGGTTTATCGCATCCACCAGTTCGATGGTAGACTGTACGGTTTCCTCGTCACTTTGTGCAGCACCGGTAGCTATAGCTTTATGGTCGGCAACGCGTATTTTGTAGAATTCTTCCAGGTTGGAAGAATAAATGGATATAAAGTTAATGCGTTCATACAGAGGCAAGGTGTCATCTTCTGCTTCCAACAGAACACGGTAATTGAATGACAGCCAACTAATGTCCCGTTTAAAATATTGATATTGGTTTTCCATACTCATCAAGATTTTCCCAAATATAGTTACCTTTGCACAGATAAACAAAAGAAAGATGACAAAAGTTGGTTTATTATCCGATACACACGGATATTGGGATGAAAAGTATCTGCAATATTTCGAAACGTGTGATGAAATCTGGCATGCCGGTGACATCGGTTCGCTGGAAGTGGCGCAGAAGTTGGCGGCATTCCGTCCTTTCCGTGCCGTGTATGGCAACATTGACGGGCAAGACATCCGTCAGGTCTATCCGCAAATCAATCGTTTTACTATTGACGGTGCCGAAGTGTTGATAAAACATATTGGCGGCTATCCGGGCAATTACGATCCTTCCATACGGGGAAGCATTCTGGTGCGTCCGCCCAAACTTTTCATTAGCGGACATTCTCATATATTGAAGGTGAAGTATGACAAAACACTGGATATGCTGCACATCAATCCGGGTGCCGCAGGTATTTCCGGATTCCATAAGGTACGCACAATGGTCCGTTTCATTGTTGACAATGGAGTGTTCAAGGATCTTGAAGTAATAGAGTTGGCAGGTTGAGAAAGCTCCTAAAAATAAATTAAATTATTTTGTACTACATTTGCTTTGCATTATCTTTGCGGCTTGAATAGCAAATTGAGAGCCGTGGGGCTTGGTCCTCCTTCTTATTTTATTCTATATTTGTATCAACCGAAAAAAGAACTGAAATATGAAAGGAATTATTCTTGCCGGTGGTAGCGCCACCCGTCTTTACCCCTTATCAAAGGCTATTTCCAAGCAGATTATGCCGGTTTATGACAAGCCGATGATTTACTATCCGCTTTCCACGCTTATGTTGGCGGGGATACGCGAAGTGTTGATTATTTCCACTCCACGTGACTTACCCATGTTTCGCGAATTGCTCGGTACGGGTGAAGAGCTCGGAATGTCCTTCTCTTATAAGATACAGGAGAAACCTAACGGACTGGCACAGGCTTTTGTCCTGGGTGCCGAGTTTTTGAACGGTGAACCGGGATGTCTTATCCTAGGTGATAATATGTTCTACGGTCAGGGCTTCTCTGCTATGTTGAAGCGTGCCGCTTCGATAGAAAAAGGCGCATGTATCTTCGGCTATTATGTAAAGGACCCACGTGCCTATGGCGTGGTGGAATTCGATGCCGACGGCAAAGCCATTTCGCTCGAAGAGAAGCCTGCGCAACCCAAAAGCAACTATGCTGTGCCCGGTCTTTATTTCTATGACTCTACTGTCACTGCCAAGGCTGCCGCTTTGAAACCATCTGCCCGTGGCGAATATGAAATCACCGATCTTAACCGCTTGTATCTGGATGAAGGCACTCTGAAAGTAGAAATCTTCGGCCGTGGTTTCGCATGGCTCGATACGGGTAACTGCGACAGTCTGCTGGAAGCAAGCAACTTTGTGGCTACCATACAGAACCGACAAGGTTTCCGCGTCAGCTGTATCGAAGAAATAGCCTGGCGCAAAGGTTGGATAGATGCCGATCAGTTATATCGTCTTGGTGAACAACTCGGCAAAACGGAATACGGTACATACCTGATGGAACTTGCCAATTCTCACCGTTGAGAAAATCATAAATTATAAATTATAAATCATAAATCAATGAAGACTTATCTCGTAACCGGTGCAGCCGGGTTTATCGGCGCGAATTATATCAAGCACATTCTGGCAAAGCATGATGATGTCAAGCTTGTGATACTGGATGCTTTGACTTATGCCGGCAACCTCGGTACCATCGCCAAAGACATTGATGATGAACGTTGTATCTTTGTGAAGGGTGACATTTGCGACCGTGTATTGGCTGACGAACTGTTTGCCAAGTTCAAATTCGACTATGTGGTGAACTTTGCCGCTGAAAGTCATGTAGACCGCAGTATTGAAAATCCGCAGCTTTTCCTGGTTACTAACATTCTGGGTACGCAGAACCTGCTGGATGCAGCGCGTCGTGCCTGGGTGACGGGTAAGGATGAAAATGGTTATCCTACCTGGCGCAAGGGTGTACGCTATCATCAGGTTTCTACCGATGAAGTGTATGGCTCATTGGGTGCCGAAGGATACTTCACAGAGCAAACTCCGCTTTGTCCGCACAGTCCTTACAGTGCTTCCAAAACAAGTGCCGATATGGTGGTTATGGCTTATCATGATACGTATAAGATGCCGGTAACCATTACCCGCTGCTCCAATAACTACGGTCCGTATCATTTCCCCGAAAAGTTGATTCCGCTGATTATCAAGAATATTCTGGAAGGCAAGAAGCTTCCTGTTTATGGTGACGGTAGCAATGTGCGCGACTGGTTGTATGTGGAAGACCACTGCAAAGCTATCGACCTGGTAGTTCGCGAAGGCGTAGAAGGTGAAGTCTACAATGTAGGCGGTCATAATGAAAAGACCAACCTTGAAATCGTGAAGTTAACTATTGCCACTATCCACCGATTGATGACGGAGAAACCGGAATATCGTGAAGTTCTGAAGAAGAAAGTGAAGGATGAAGACGGTCAGATTGATATCAGCTGGATTAATGAAGACCTGATAACCTTCGTGAAAGACCGTCTCGGCCATGACCAGCGATATGCCATTGATCCGGCAAAGATCACTGCCGCTTTAGGCTGGTATCCCGAAACGAAATTCGAAGACGGTATCGTGAAGACTATCGAGTGGTATCTGAATAATCAGGACTGGGTGGAAGAAGTAACCAGCGGTGATTATCAGCACTATTACGAGAAGATGTATGGAAAGAGATGATGTTAGTGATTAACGGTTAGTGATTGCTATTATAACACTAAGAAGAATCCCCATAAACAGCATATTGCGCGAAGTCTCGCCCAGTATGCTGTTTAATTTTTTACCGCTTCGTATCTTTACCATGCGTTTCCAGGTAGTTACGTGGAAATAAAGGTAGGTGAAAGGCATGAAGATACCTGCATAGTTCCAGCCTTGGGCAAACCAGAAGGAAAGCAATGTCGCGATGATGCCGAGCCAGAGGTAAAGGTATCTGCCGAAAGGTTCTCCGAAACGGACGATGAGCGTACGTTTTCCGCTGAGGGCATCCTGATCACGGTCGCGATAATTGTTCACAACTAATAAGGTATCTATTACCAGTCCGCTGATGAGCGAAGCAATGATGACGTTTGGGGTGAATGTATATGCCTGCACATAGTATGTGCCGCCTACCGGAACAAAGCCGAAGAATATCAGCACCAGTAAGTCGCCCCAACCTTGATAGGAGAGGACGGTGGTATAAAGGAAGGCAAATATTACGCAGAATACTCCCAGCACAATGAGTTCCCATCCTCCGTGAGGCAGTTCTCCCCAACTTGTGTATAGCAATCCGAGACCGGAAATGCAGGACAAAATGACGATGACACCGATTCCCACTTTCATGGCTCCCGGTGTAATCCAGCCTTGTGCGCAGGCACGTTCCGGGCCCAGGCGGTCGGTACGGTCGGTACCTTTCAGGAAGTCGAAGAGGTCGTTGATGAAGTTGGCGGCGATCTGCATACCGCAGGCAAAGAGCATACACAGCAGAGCGGGAACAATTTTGAATTGTCCGTCGGCAAATGCCAGTGAAGTACCTATCATCACAGGAATGATAGCTCCCGTCAAGGTTTTGGGACGGGCTGCAAGGAGCCATGCATGGGGGGAATTCTGTTTGATCTCTTTCATATTCCGGTTTTAGAAGTAAGTTATCATTTACCAATTTTGTAGCAAAGATACAGAAAATGCCTATCTTTGTATTCGTTTATGATGAATAATGTGCTCACTTGCGATGAATAATATACTTGCCTATGATGAAGAATTTATTTTATATATGTATCCTTTCCTTACTATTTTTTTCTTCCTGTAAGTCGGGTAGCAGTATGTTTTCGTCTTCGAAGTCCGGTTCCGGATATAAAGGCATCAGTCGGGTAAGGACTTATGAATTTACCCATCCCGATGTACCAACTGCTTTCGATGGTTTTCGTATTGCCTTTATATCCGACTTGCATTATAGAAGTCTTTTCAAAGAGAAGGGATTGGCTAATTTAGTCAAGTTGCTCAATAACCAGCATGCAGATGCATTGTTGATAGGTGGTGACTTGCATGAAGGATGCGAATATGTTCAGCTCCTTTTGGCTGCCCTGTCCGGGGTGAAAACACCGATGGGGACGTATGTCGTACTGGGCAATAATGACTATGAAGCCTGTTATGATGATATTGTACGTGGATTGCAGAAGTACGGTATGCACTTGTTGGAACATAAAGTAGATACTTTGAGACGGGACGGAGAAGAAATTTTGATTGCCGGCGTGCGCAATCCTTTCAATTTAAAGAAGAATGGCACATCTCCCACACTTGGACTTTCACCCGATGATTTTGTCATTCTGCTGACGCATACGCCTGACTATGCGGAAGATGTTCCCATTACGAATACCGATCTCGTACTTGCCGGACATACTCATGGAGGACAGGTCACTCTATTTGGCTTGTACGCACCAATCATTCCATCCCATTATGGTAAGCGTTTCCGCACCGGATTGAAATACAACTCGCATCACATACCGATGATTATAACCAATGGCATCGGTACATCCAATAAGAACATCCGACTCTTTGCGCCCAGCGAAGTGGTGATGATTATACTGCATCAGCAGAAAGACTAATACCTACTGATGCAGATGGCATCTTTTGCATGTTCACTCACCGGGTAAGAGTACAATACCCAGCTTCTTCTTGCCATCCATCTTTACTGTTACAGGTTGTTCGAAGTGGACATGCCGCAGATACTTGCTTTCGTGTACGGCCGGTTGTGCATTCAGGAAGTCCTGATCATACACGCCATCATTCATAAAGGCATTAATAGTGAAGTAGCCTACACCGAAAGAAGTCAGGTTCTGGAAGAAGTGGGTCCCTTGGCTGGGATCTACGCGATAATTCGTCAATCCGGCTTCCACAATGACGCGGGCGGCACTGATATGTGGCCATTTTACAGGAATACCCAGCCATGTGTCACTGCTACCCCAACGTCCGGGACCAACGAGAACATAGTTCCTGCCTTCATCAAGGAATTGTTGGTTCAGTTTCTCTATTTCCCAGGCAATCTCTTGATTGTGTGATGCGCTGTAATCATCCGTCTTCACATAGATGACATCATAGATATCATTCATAATTCCATGTCCCAGGGAATTGTTGGAGCGAAGCAGTACTTTATCGTCAGGTATGGCTGTCAGATCTTCGTCCAGCATCTCTTTCGTATCTACGATGGGGCGTATCTGCAACAGGTAGAAAGTACCCGATTTGTCCTGTTCCCGACTCATGGTGGCGGCAAATTCTATTTCAACGGGGCGGCGCATTTCCTGTTCACCGTATTTCAGTACCAGTTGCAGTATGCGTGCCAACGGGAAAACGTCGTGTTGCAGGATATTGGCGAAGGTGATGACTTTGCGCCCGCCGGGATATAGACCGTCGCGAATAATCTGGTCGTAGGGATCGTAGGTAGAGGCTATATAATTCAGTGCTCCGTCCTTTTCCGCCTCTTTCACGTGCAGTTTCAACAGGTTGAAGCCGTCGTCCATAGAGAAATCGTGTCCGGCATTACGCAGGTCGAGAGCGTAGAAACGGGTTTGCGTCTCTTTCAGTGCTATTTCCATTTCGCTGGTCTGCAATATCTGATGGGGATGATAGGGAGAGAAGCGGAGTGTCATACCACCGTCTACGATATATTTTCCCAAACCGAGGGCGAGGTTCACAGTACCTTCTTCGGCTTTTTCATCACCGATAGGATAATAGTTCAGCGAGCGTGCCACACCGGACATACTGGGGTAGTAACGGTCACCATATTGGTTGCCGACTACCTCTTGCAGAATGACCGCCATCTTTTCCTGATCGATGACATTGCTTGTGGCCTGCATATATGCTTTACTGTCGCGGAAGTAGACCGAAGCGTACACGCCTTTTATGGCATCGGACAACATACGGAGCATTTCGTATTTATCATCCAGATAGGGGATCATATACGTATTGTATATTCCGGCAAAAGGTTGATAGTGTGAATCTTCCAGCAAAGAAGACGAACGAATGGCAAGCGGAGACTTCACTACATCAAAGAAGGTAAAAAAGTCTTCTACCAGTCGGTCGGGTAACTTCGCTTTCAGGAAGTATCGCAGGATCACATCGTCCTCCGCATCCGAAAGGGCTACTTGATACAGATTGTTTGTCTCCATAAACTCGTCGAAGACATCAGTACAGAGCACTACGGTCTTGGGAATGGCAACGCGGGCGTTATCGAATTCTTCGAATTCAGGGTGATGCTTCACCATATTGTCGATGAAAGCGAGGCCGCGCCCTTTACCTCCCAATGAGCCGTCACCGATGCGGGCGAAGTTGGAGTAGCGGTCGAAACGGTCACGCTTGAACACGGCTACCACACCCTGGTTCTTCATCTTACGGTATTTTACAATTGCTTCGAAGATGATTTTACGGTGGGCGTCCACATCCTGCAAACTGTTCCAGGTGATAGGTTTCAGAAATTCAGCTACCGGGAACATGGCGCGTGAATAGAGCCAACGGCTGACATGGTTGCGGCTGATATGATAAAGGAATGACTCTGCCGGTACGGCAAAAAGGATGTTTTGTAATTCCTTCAGGTTCTTTACACGGGCTATCTCTTCCAGTGTGTCGGGATTGCGGAAGATAAAGTCGCCGAAACCGAAATTGTCCGATACGATGCGGCGCAGGTCTACGTCCATCTTCTTGGAATTCTTATCGATAAAGGCGGCACCATATTTTGAAGCATAAAGCGCATTCTCCGATTCGGACGACTGAATGATGAGCGGTACGAAGGGATCTTCCTTACGGATGGCAGCGCAAAGCTTGATACCGGCAAGTCCGTCCTTTTCACCACGTTCCACACGTGGAAAGCGGACATCGGTAATGACTCCTAATATATTATTTTTGTATTTCTCGTAAATGCCTATAGCTTCTTCATACGTACGGGCCAGTACAATCTTCGGACGTCCACGCATACGCAACGTGCGCTGGTGGGCGTTCAATGCTTCGGTGCTGAACTCTTGGCTCTGTTTCAATACGAACTTATAGAGGTTGGGCAATATGGATGAATAAAAACGGATACCGTCCTCCACAACCAGAATCACCTGCACACCTACTTCATTTACGTCGTGTTCCAGGTTCATCTTGTCCTCTATCAGTTTGATGATAGACACCAGTAGGTCCGTGTTTCCCAGCCAGCAGAAGATATATTCGAAAGGACTCAGGTCTTCGTTGGCGATGCGTTTGGTGATACCGTGGCTGAAAGGGGTCAGTATCACCATAGGAATATGTTCGTAAAGGCTCTTGATGTGTCGCGCCACATCGAAACTGTCGTTATCTCCCGTTCCCGGCATACAGATGATGAGATCGAACGGTACGGTAGAGAGTTGTGCCAAGGCTTCCTCGCAAGTCGATACCTGGGTAAAGCGGGGTGGATAGCGCAGAGAAAGTGAAGTATATTCATTAAAGATTTTTTCGTCAATGCGTCCGTCGTCTTCCAGCATGAAAGCGTCATAAGGATTGGCTATCAGAAGGACGTTGAAGATGCGTCGCGTCATCAGGTTAGCGAACTGCGTGTCTTTGAAATAGAGCTGGTTTAATTTAAGCTTGCTGAGCATGGCCTATCACGGTTTATTGGTTTGATGGACAAAAGTAATAGAAATCAAACCTATTTGGATAGTTTTTAAACCACTTTTTTTATATTTGTGTCTAATATTGCATCCGCGAAACCTATAAATGTGTAATGCGGACAGATAATAACGATATTATGATAAAATACATTTTCACCTTACTTATATTTCTCCTTCAATGCTTCACTTTATTTGCCGGTTCGTTTCGTCCCCTGAGTATAAAAGAAGGGTTGAGCAGCCGGCAGGTATTTCAGGTCAGTAAAGATTCTGCCGGTTTTATATGGGCCTATACCCATATGGGGGTAGACCGGTATGACGGCAATGAAATAAAACACTATCAGCTGGACGAAACGGTGGAGTCCAAAGATCATATCCTGTCTTCCACTACCATGACCTGTGATTATTCGGGGAATATCTGGATTGCCTTGAAGAACGGAAAGATATACGCGTACGATAATCGGACGGATGCTTTTCAACTGCGTGTCGATGCATCCGGATATCTTTCTTCTCCGGTCTTGAATAATATCCTTTTTGATGTGGATAATCGCCTTTGGCTGTGTATGTCAACGGGTGTTTACTGTTGGGAAGAAAAGTCCGGCTTATTGCTTGCCGGGTTGAAAGGACAATGCGTCAATTGCATTGTGCAGATAGATGATACTGAATTCTGTGCCGGAACCAATAAAGGTATCTATCGGTTGAAGCGAGCGAATAAAACCGGTTTTTCTTCAGAGGAAGCGATACCTCTTCCCGCGGAAATGCATGTCGAATCATTGTGTGCTTTCGGAGATAAATTATTTGTAGGTACCTTTTCCGACGGGGCTTTTGTCGTGGATAAATCGACAAGGAAGGTGCGGTCTTTCAAAGTGTTCATCCCCCATGTTCCCATTCGCACTTTTGCACAGGCTCCTGATAATACCTTGCTGATAGGAGCTGACGGTGCCGGTGTTTTCCAGATAGACAGAACCACGGAACGGCTTCTGAAGCATTATATCACCAATGAAGATGATGAAAGAAGTCTGAATGGCAATACTGTTTCTGATATTTGTGTAGATGAATTTGGCGGCATTTGGGTGAGTACCTCTACCAATGGCATCAGCTATTTAGACCCCAATATTCCTGATGTAAGGAGAATGAAGCATGAACAGAATAATGCTAATTCCCTGAAATCGGATCATATCAATGTCATATTTCAGGATTCCGAGGGAGATTGCTGGTATGGCACAAACAATGGAGTCAGCCTTTACCGGCACAAACAACGTCAATGGAAGCACTTTCTGGATGGTACGGAGCATGGTTCTAAAGTTGTATTGGCTCTTGCTGAAGATTCAAGAGGAAACATCTGGGTCGGTGGATATGGTATCGGTCTTTATGCTATCCATAAGGGAACAGGCAAGGTGCAAAAGATGGAAAAACGGAAAACCGGTTCGGACAAGGGTGTGGCCACCGATTACATTTATGCTATCCATGCGGAAGGTGATTATCTTTGGATAGGTGGTATTGAAGGCGAATTTACACGCTACAATATGCTGACGAATACTTATACCTATTATCCGATTGATTGTGTAGGAGACTTGAAGTCCGGTAGAGACGGTTCATTACTGATAGCAGGATGTAGTGGTCTGGCTGTTTTCGATAAAGCTACGGGAAAAGCACAGTGGCATCAGAAGTTCGGAGATATTTCCCTGCACTATCCTATCCGATGCTTATTGCAATCTTCATCCGGAGATATATGGCTTGCCACCGACGGAGAAGGATTGGTACGTTTCAACCCTGATAGAGGAGAGGCGCGTGCCTATACTACGGATGACGGTCTTGCTTCCAATTCCATTAATAGCCTGTCGGAAGATAACGATGGCCGTATCTGGTTCAGTACGGAAAAAGAACTCTATTGCCTGGACTTATCAAACGATATTCTGATCAGCGCAAACGATTTTCTGGATATCACCTGGGGATATTATAACCCTAATTCAGCCTTTAAGCTGGACGACGGATGCCTCGCTTTTGGTACGGCGGAGGGAGTGATAACCTTTTCTCCTTCGCTGAACTTCGGACAGCATGGCCCTATCGAACTGATACTGACAGATTTTAAATTGCTTTATGAATCGGTGAAGGCGGGTATGAAAGGTTCCCTTTTAAAGACTAATATCAACGACACGCAGAAGATCGGCTTGAACTATAACCAGAATTCATTCTCCATTTCTTTCTCTGCCATCAATTTTACGGCTCCGCACAGAATAAGGTATGAGTATATGTTGGAGGGGCATAATGAAGAATGGGAACATTCCAATTCGGTGCGGAGCGTGAACTATATGGACCTTTCTTCCGGTACATACACATTCCGGTTACGGGCATTCGATAAATATACCGGGCAACAGATAGGGGAGCGCAGTCTGAAGGTGGTAATCAGTAGTCCTTACTGGGTTTCATGGTGGGCATTGCTGTTTTATTTTATATTGCTTTCTGTCTTTGTTTATATCTTTGTGCAGTATCGGAGGCATAAAGCCAATGAAGACCGGGTAAAGGAGAAGATACGTTCCTTTATCAGCATAGCGCATGATATACGCACCCCGATCAGCTTGATAAAGGCACCTCTGAGCGAACTTGAAGCACAGCGGGAACTTCCGGAAGAAAGTAAGAAGACAGTGGCGGTAGCTGTGAAGAATGCCGAGAAACTGTTGAGTATGGTTACTCAGTTGTTGGACTTACAGAAAACGGAACTGCATGCCGAATGTCTGAAAGTCTCTCCTTACGATATCAAAGCTTATCTGGAAGAAAAGATAGCGGAGTTCCACATGGCCGTCCTGCAAAAGGGAGTGGAAATTCAGTTGAAGGCAGAGGCGGACATGCCGCAGGTGTGGATGGACCGGGATAAGATGGATCATATTGTGGACAATCTCCTTTCGAATGCCTTGAAATATACGGAGAAAGGGATTATCTATATTACGGTAAGAACAACGAAGAAGAAATGGTCGATTGAAGTAAAAGATACAGGTATCGGCATTCCAAAAGAAGAACAAAGAAATATCTTTCATGAGTATTATCGGGCACAGAATGCCATGAACTTTCAGGAAACAGGTTCAGGTATCGGGCTGATGATTACACGGAGGATTGTGAAGCAGCATCACGGTGATATTTCGTTTAGCAGTACGGAAGGTAAAGGGACGATATTTACCGTTACATTCCCGTTGAAGATAAAGTCGGGGATAGTTGTTGAGCGAAAAGAAAATACGCAGGAAATACCCGCTGTTGATACCTTCCCGGAGCAGGAAGATGCCGGTAAGAATGTGTTGCTTCTGGCTGAGGATGATAAAGATATGAGGGAGTATCTGATGAACAGTTTGTCATCAGAATATAAAGTAATCGGAGTGCCCGATGGCGGGAAGGCTTTGGAGATGGCAAGGGAGATCAATCCGGATATCATTATTTCGGATATTGTCATGCCCGTGTTAGAAGGTGATGAATTGTGCCGTATACTGAAGTCTTCTGTCGATACGAGTCATATTCCTGTGATACTATTGACGGCTCTGAGTGAAAGGGAGAATATCATATTCGGACTCGAAGCCGGGGCGAATGATTATATAATTAAACCTTTCGACCTCTCTGTCCTGAAAGTCCGGATACGGAATATCCTCCAGAACAGGCAGCATCTTCGCGATACGGTGCTGTCCATGGATACTCCACCGGAAGATACGGACTATACCAGCCAGCTGGACAAGGAGTTTATGGATAAAGTGATGGAAGTGATTGATGAAGAACTTTCTAATTCAGAATTCTCTATCAACGACTTTTGCCATATGCTGGGCATGAGCCGTACTTCCGTTTATAATAAGATCAAGACCTTGACCGGGCAGGGACCTAATGATTTTATCCGTATTGTCCGTCTGAATAAGGCGAAAGAACTTCTGGCTTCCCGAAGATTTTCGATTGGTGAAGTATCTTCCATGGTTGGATTTTCTGATTCAAAATACTTCAGTACTTGCTTTAAAAAGCAGTTTGGTACGAGTCCCAGCAAGATTTAAAGTATTAAAGATAGCTTTTTAACCACCACGGACAGGTATCAAACCTTTTTTGTTAGATAATCAACTCCCGTTTTCCTGATAGTGCGTAATATTGTGGACAGTAAACAATATTAAAAACGCAATAAAGAATGGAAACTTATTTAGGTCTTGATTTGGGTGGAACCAAGCTACTGATTGGTGAGGTGGACAGCCATGGTAATATTTTAAGGTATAAGAAATATGACTCCGGATATTTTAACCAGCAAGCAGCTTCGGAAATCATAAAGTCGTCACTCGATGATTATATCCGTACGGTGGGTTGGTGTGACCAGAAACCTGTCGGTATGGGAGTCGGGCTGATAGGGCGTGTAGATCCTAATCAGGGCATTTGGTTACAGATTGATCCGAGTCGGACGCAACCGATAGCGCTGGCAAAGGAATTGTCGGATATTTATGGTATCCCCTGCCATATAGATAATGATGTGAAAAGTGCCACTCGCGCTGAACGTGTCTGGGGATTCGGACAAATATCCAAGAACTTTATTTATATTAATGTAGGTACAGGTATTGCCGTCGGTACGGTTATCAATGGCAGGCAGATACGTGGCAGTCACTTCAATGCGGGTGAGGTAGGGCACGTGCGTGTGGGAGTGAATCTTGGCATTAAGTGTGGTTGTGGAAGAATGGATTGTGTGGAGGCCATTGCTGCCGGTATCGGTTTTGATAATTGCGCCCGTCTTCTTCGCAACCGGTATGAAACCAATCTGCATATCCCGGCAGAAAAGGGAGAACGAGTACTGATCAGCGAAGTCTTTGCGCTAAGCCAGAAAGGAGATCCTTTGTGTGTGGCTCTGGTTGAAAATGCTTCGGAAGCTTTGGCAAATCTTATCATGAATCTGGTACGGGTTACTGATCCTGATACGGTGGTATTGGGTGGCGGCATTGTGTCCGACGGATATATTCATGAGAAAATACTGGAGAAACTTCATCCTACTACGATGCGCTTTGTAACCAATGGCGTGGTTATCACTAAACTTAACCCGGGTTTTATAGGTTTGTTGGGTGCGGGCGCAGTGGCGATGAATATGTAAATAGTGATTAATGGTTAGTGATTAATGATTAGTGATAAAAAAGTAGACTCATGAAAATAACTATAGCAAAGAGTGAAAAAGAGTTTGATTGTATCGCTGCATGGCGCATTATTGGTGAAATTCTGAATAAGCCGGAAAGTGTTATCGGACTTTCTACAGGGCGTACTACCGGCAACCTGCATCGCCTGGTTGGAGAAATCTATTCCCGATATCCTTTTGATGTTTCTTCTGTTACATTCTTCGGACTGGACGAGGTGACTAATGTACCCCGTGAGTATGCAGGTGCATGTTACACAATGCTGAAGACAGAACTGATCGATACGCTGGGCATCCAAGAAGACAACTTCCTGATGCTACCTACAGTCTCTGATGATTTTGACAAAGCCTGCAAGCTTTTCCAGCAAGAAATAGAGAGCCGTGGAGGTATTGACCTATTGATTTTGGGATTGGGTGAGAATGGCCATCTGGGTTTTAACCAACCAGGTTCTCCCTTAGGAGGAGAAACATGGGTGACTCAAATGAATACGGAACTGGAAGAACGTATCCGACGGGAAACGAATACACCACCGGAGAAAGAACTGGGTGGTGCTACTTTGGGAATCCGGAACATCATGCAGGCCCGTAAAATCGTATTGGTTGCCAAAGGTGCGAACAAGGCGGATATCGTCAGGAAAATGCTGGAGGGACCCGTTACACCGGAAGTTCCTGCATCGGTACTTCAGCTTCACCCGAATTGCGAATTTCTTTTATTTAATACATGATACTATGACACAACAAGAAAAACAAGTGAACTATATGGGGCCATTTATCACAATGGTATTCCTGTTTTTCATTGTAGGTTTCCTTACTACTGCCAATACTCAGTTCCAGGGACCGCTGAAAGAAACATTCCTTGCCGAAGTGGGTGGCCTGAAAAACACATTCGCCACATTGATTACCTTCTCCTGGTTCCTGGCTTATCCGGTCTGTGGTCGGGTAGGGTCGTCCTGGATTAGTAAATATGGCTATAAAGGTACGCTGATGCGCGGACTGTTGGTAATGGTGGCTGGTTTGGGATTATTTTTCGCTTCCTCTTATTTTACGGTTTTCTTTCCGGAAGCCAACTGGCATGCTGGAGGAAATGTTATTCCCGGTGGTTTCTTTATTTTCCTTTTGGGGTCTTTTGTGGTGGGAGCTTCTGCTACCATCTTGCAGGTGGTTATCAATCCTTATCTCACGGCTTGCCATGTGAAAGGGACGCAAGCCATTCAACGTCTTGCCATTGGTGGCTCAGCCAATTCTGTAGGAACCACTTTGGCACCTTATTTTGTTACGGGTGTTGTTTTCGGTGGCCTGGCAATGGAAGATATCCGGATAGATCAGTTAATGATTCCGTTCCTGGTGCTGATAGTGGTGATTTCTTTGATTGTTTTCCTGTTAATGAAACTATCTTTGCCGGATATACAGGGAACTCGGATAGAGAAAGGTGAGAAGCTGGAAAAGAGTATCTGGTCGTTCCGGCATCTCACTTTAGGAGTCTGTGCTATATTCTGTTATGTGGGCGTGGAAGTCTGTATAGGTGCCAATATCAATCTGTATGCCATTGAAATGAATTATGCATCTCCGGCATTAATGGCTACACTGTATTGGGGCGGGATGCTCGTGGGGCGGTTGGTAGGAAGCTCTTTGAGTAAGATTTCTCCTCGTGTGCAGTTGGTTGTAACTACGGTTTCGGCAGGAGCACTTGCTTTGTTGGCTATCCTTCTGAATAATCCGTGGTTGCTGACGGCAGTCGGATTGTTCCATTCTATTATGTGGGGAGCCATCTTTACCCTGTCCGTAGCCCATTTGGGCAAATATACATCTGTGGCTTCCGGGGTATTTATGATAGGTGTAGTGGGTGGTGCCATCCTGCCTTTGTTGCAGGGAATACTGGCTGATGTGCTCGGAAGTTGGAGATGGTCTTGGTTTATTGTACTTTTGGGCGAGATATTCATGCTCTATTACGCATTGATAGGTTCACGTATTCGTCAAACAGCTGATTAATTATAATACTTATGAAAAAGATTAGAATGATGATGGCAGCTGCTTTAGCCATATTGGCTTCATGCAGCACCACCAAGTCGGGGGAAAGCACAGCGAACCCCTTGAGTTCCAAAGTGATTGTGGCGTATGTAACTTCTTGGAGTAACATCGTGCCAGAACCCCAGTACATGACGCATATTAATTATGCTTTCGGTCATGTAAACGAAAGTTTTGATGGCGTCAGGATTGACAATGAAGAACGCTTGAAACAAATTGTGGACCTGAAGAAGCAAAATCCCGAATTGAAAGTACTTCTGTCTGTCGGCGGATGGGGGAGTGGACGTTTCAGTGAAATGGCTGCCAATGATGAATATCGCCGGGCATTTGCTAAGGATTGCGACCGGGTAGTGAAGGAATTTGATCTGGATGGCATCGATATCGATTGGGAATATCCCACGAGTTCAATGGCGAACATTTCAGCTTCACCCGATGACACGGAGAACTTTACACTTCTGATGAAAGATATCAGGGCAGCGATAGGTGATCAGAAGGAATTGACACTTGCCACTGTGGCTTCAGCGAAGTATATCGACTTCAAAGCTATTCTTCCTTTTATTAACTTTGTGAATATCATGGCTTATGACATGGCTTCTGCACCGAAACACCATTCGGCACTTTATCGGTCTGCAAACAGTGGAGGCATTACGTCGGATGAGGCTGTTACTGCGCATCTGAAAGCCGGTGTGCCACCTTCCATGCTGGTGATGGGGATGCCTTTTTATGGTCGTGGCGGAGATGGATACCCCAGTTTCCAGGATTTTAATAAAGTAGGAAGTACCGGTGGTGATTATACTGAAAAGTGGGATACGGTTGCCCAGGTTCCTTATCTGGTTAATAAAAATGATACGCTGGTATTCGGTTTTGAAAATGCCCGTTCACTGACAATCAAGTGTCAATATATCTTGGATAGAGATTTATTGGGTGGTATGTATTGGGACTATAGTGGTGATAATGAGCAAGGAGATTTGCGTCGTACGGTGGCTGAGAATCTGCTTGGTAAGAAGCATAGAACTAAGGTGCTGGTCTTGACGGAAAGAGGTGGTCAGCATGGTGGATTTACGGATGCGGGTCTGAAGTGGCTGACTGATGAAAGTAGAAAGATGAATTTCAGCATTACCGAGATAAACAATGCCAAACCTATTACGGAGACTTATCTGTCCCAGTTCAATCTGATTATCCAGTTGGATTATCCTCCTTATACATGGCCGAAAGAAGCGGAAGATGCTTTCGTTAAATATATAGAGGAAGGTAAAGGTGGTTGGATCGGTTTCCATCATGCCACTTTGTTGGGTGAGTTTGACGGTTTTCCACTGTGGCAATGGTTTTCTGATTTTATGGGTGGTGTACGTTTCCAGAATTATATAGCGCCGCTTGCTGATGGTACGGTGCTTGTGGAGGATAAGAAACACCCGGTGATGAAGGGAGTGCAGGCTTCTTTCGTGGTGCCTGATGATGAGTGGTACACTTATGACAAGAGTCCACGTCCGAATGTGCGTGTGTTAGCCAGTGTTGATGAGGCTACCTATACGCCTGCTTCGGATATCAAGATGGGCGATCATCCTGTGGTATGGGTGAACGAAGGTAAAAAAGCGCGCAATGTTTATTTCCAGATAGGGCACAGCAAGAGGCTGTATGAGACGGAAGATTTCACGAAGATGTTCAGGAATGCTATTAACTGGACGTTAGGAAAATGATGAATGTTTTCCTTCTTATGGTTCTTCTATAAAGAAAGTGCCGGAAACAATCACCCTACTTAGTGATTGTTTCCGGCACTTTGCTGCTATAAACAATTCGATCAGTACGAATAGCTTGTAAAATATTTTACTGATGAGTTTTCTTTTGTGAAGATGGTTAGTTATTTGTGGGATGAAAGTAATGCTTTATATTGTTGAGCTATAAAAGCCCAGGTATAATGTTGCTTTGCAATCTCCCGCATCTTGTATCCGTCCTCGGGGCTGTCATGTAGCAATTCTACCAGTTCTTCATTTGTTTTGAAGTAATGAGCTTCGTTTTCTGTTGTCTCACGATTATAAATCACGTCGTAAGCTAAAATCGGTTTGCCGAAAAACATCGCTTCCACTAACGAAGGGTTTGTGCCGCCTGCGCTATGTCCGTGGATATAGCACCTGCATTGGTTGCGCAGTGCATAGAGTATATCAAGGTCATACACAGAATCTACCATCTGTATATTTTTCCGACCACAATATTCTTCTTTGAGTTGTCGGCTGTATTCGCTCCGTTCCCAATTTCCCACAAACACCAGATTCTTTCCAGAAGTAGCAAAGGCTTTCAGGATCAGATGACAGTTGTTTTCCGGTTCAATACGGCATACACTGACAGCGTAGTTTCCGGGAGCGATTCCGTATTGCCTCAGAATTTCGTTCTGCCTTTCTTCGGTGACATTTCTTTGTGCATGATCTCCTCCATAGGCTACTAATTCGGCTTTCTTATGATACGTATTCCATACGTAGTCCTGTATTCCTTTATTGTCGGCTATGATTACGTCAGCATAGCGTACGGCCATCGCTTCACTTGTTCGCAGAAACCATCTGGCAAACTTACCCCATTTGGCCCTCCGGTGTTCCAACCCGTCAATGTTCACTATTAATTGCTTCCGATACAACAGTCTGAAGACGGGCAAAAAAACACAGCCTGACACACCTAATATGATTACGGTATCATAACCTCGCAAACATCTAAGCATCGACAAAATATCATAAGGAGTGCTTTGCATCCCATTGGCATGGAATAGCGGGATGTACTTCAGTTGTGCTCCTTTGTAGGTTTTCATGCGTGTGGCATAATCCTTACCACTACAAAAAATCGTGTATTTTACCGTGTCTGCACAATTCCTGCCGATAATGTTCTCTACCAGTGTTTCAAAACCACCGTATTGAGCCGGCACTCCCTGAATGCCAACGATAGCGACGTGTTTCATATAAAAATAGTTGATTAAATTTTGAGTTTATTGAAGCTCCTGACATATTTGGCTTCCAAAAAAGAAATTGCAAATTTTCCTAATGAAAAAAGCATGAAATGTTTCAAATACTTTATTTATTGCCATACACGACGTCCTCTATGCGTTGCAACATAGCTTGCTCGTTAAATGCAGCCGAATGGCTCAACGCCTCAACAGACAAAGATAGATATAAATCGGAGTTGGTCAGCATCCGCCTTATCGTTTCCTCTATTTCATCCAGTTCCTGTACATCCATCTTAAATCCGTTAACGCCGTTCTCCACCATTTCAGCGATACCGCCTTCAGTCGGTACTATCACAGGAAGCTCGGCACTCATGGCCTCTAATGTAGTAAGACCGAATGTTTCTACCGCCAGTTGGGGATTGGTTAGACAAACCACTACCGATGCAGCATTATAGAAAGAAGTTACGTCAGCTTGTCTTGGGTAAATCGTCAGCCCCTTAATATTTGTTATTTTATTATCGGATAGGTATTTATCTATGTTCTCTTGCGTATCATTAATCACTAATACGAATTTATATTGCGGTAGCCTGTCAGCCAATTCAATGAACTCACGCGTACCTTTATATTCTTTCAAAGAAGATAGCATTAGCACCGTCTTGCGGTTAAACGCCGCTTCCGCATCAGGATGCAACCTGCTAACAAACTCTGTAGGCAACGCATTCGGTATCACCGTCACCCCTTTTTTCCTCTTCAAAAAAGAAGCCTGATAAGCCGACACACAGATTATCTCATGTGCCAACTTTTGCATACAGAAGGCCAATGCCTTATAGAACACCCCTTTAGCAAAAGCATTTTCATGGTAATGATACACCACTCGCTTTCCCATCAGCCTTCCGGCCAGTGCCGGACCTACGGGCAACAACGTATTGATGTAAAATACTGTGTTCTTGCAGAAGATATATCGGAAAGCATAGAAGAACGTGTAGAGTTGTACCCAGCTATATCTCAACATCGTTAGCGCCGGGTTCGTGGAGAAACGATACGAATAAGAATACCGCTTCATGTTAGGATGCGAATTAAGTTCGTCCAGCACTCCCCCTTTTGAGGTGACTAACTCTATGTTTTCCCCTTTCTCAAGTAACCCTTTCAGCACCATATTCAACACCTTTGGGCTGCCGCTGTAGTCGTTGAAGAGATGGAAACAAACTATTTGTTTCATTGCTATAGATGTATGTTATTATCTAAACGATAGATTACATCTCTAATTTGCTCCCCTTTTGTCTCCCACAGAAACTGTTTGCCTGTTCTTTGAGCTTTTTCGCCCATCAATTTACGCAATTCTATGTCGGAAGCTAATCGTATAATAGCATCAGCCAAAGACTGAATCAGTGATTCACGGTTTTGTTGAGGAAGTACCATTGCATAATCATTGTTGAAATATCGGGTATATCCACCTGTATCTACACAAATTAGTGGCTTACCGTATCGCATAGAATCGAAACTCACAGTCACCGCCCCCTCTTTTAGGCTACTATTCACCACAAAATCGCATTGAGCTATTTTCTGACGATATTCATCCATGGGGATATTTCCTAAGAAATCTACCGTCTTCTCAATACCCAACCGTGAACGCATATTAAGCAATTCTGCCTTATACATACCATTGCCCAGTATAGTAAGGTGCATTTGAGGGTTTTGTTTGTACGCGATAGCAAATGCTTCCAGCAGAAGGTCAAATCCTCGCCAAGCATCCAGCCTACCGACGGATAGAAGTTCTATTGTTTTATTGGGAGAATTGTTTGAAGAAATCGAGCAATTAGTGTCTGCATCCTCTACAGCTACATCTGTAAAAAGCACAGCTTTCTGTCGCCATTTCTCTGGGACAGCCATTCTCATTGCTTCTGTTTTGCACAGTATCAAATAAGCGTTCTTGCATCTTTGATTAAATCCGATTCGATACTTCAGACTTTTCACCATAATTCGACGAATGCTTTCTAAAATACGACTTTTAATATCATAGTGTTTAGTGAATTCTTCAGGTATTGTTTCCACTCCACCTATCGGTCCCCAAATGAACTTCTGTGTTTGACCAAATTTACTAACTGGCCAAATGGCATTTCCAAAGGTCAAGTGATGGAAGATATTAATACCATTATCTTGCATTGTTTTTTTTACTATTTTATTGGAAAGAATCGTCCAAATATAATAGTAAGTACGAACCCACTTGAAATTTCCATTTTTGAAAAATAGAGAATTAAGAGGTATGTCATAGTATATAAAATGAATAGTTTTGTTTAATCCATTTTGGATGACAAAACTTTCGATATCATCTATCTGTTCTTTATGAACTAAGACCCACAATTCAAAGTACTTTGACATCTCCAGGACCCAATGCCATCCCACTCCTGGTTCTGACCCCATATGTGGCATACAAGAAAATGCGGAAATAAATATTTTCTCTTTCATACTGAACTTTCTTTCATTTTTTTGTTTATATATAGCAACATCATTGTAGACCAAGTGATTTGAAGATTCACTCCAGACAGCAATATTGAAAAAGTCCAAAATGTGATGGTGGCTATTTTATTATCAGAGTCATAACAATACCTAAATGAAGATATGGCGAATATTAGGAATGACAGAAAACCATACTCAAGGGCATATAACATTAAGCCGCCACCAGTATATCCTTTTACAACTCCAGGAATATACCTGTACAAAAATGTACTAGTATAGTCAACTCCGTATCCGAACCACCCATTCAAAGAAGTCATATCTAAATGCTGCCAACAGATTATGGATGGAACAAAACGCAATGCACCGCTATGATCGGCTTGAAACATCTTCATAGTGTCAAAGGTAAATACTGAAAGAACCAGCTTGTATGTTCTCATAAAAGTCTCGCCTCCCATTATTGTAACAATGAATGCTAAAACAAGAACAAGGGCAAGGAGCGAAACTATGGTTTTCCTATTTAGCAATTTTGATAGTACAACCAGCAAAAATAAATAAGCACCAGCACTTACCATTGTCAGCATCACCCATAAAAAAGCACACCACAAAATCTTATCTTCATTCCATGATTCTTTGAATGACAATGCAGAACCCTTTTCTATTTCTTTCATCGTTAAAAATGAATACATAAGTAAGGCCACCATTCTGCCACTATGTTCAGGCTCTGACATCAGTGAATTCAACTTCCAAGGTTCTAAAGGAGAGTAATTGCTTACATTGAATATTGGAAATCCGAATAACACACATGTCTGTTGTATTAGCAAAACGAACAGATAAGCATATATTATCGACTTAAACAGAATCTGCATATCATTTAACTTGGCATCCGAAAAATGGAATAATCGAATCATTGCCATAAAAAAGACACCAAACATTCCAGAATACAAAGCCGTACTCCATCGCATGGTTAAAGGATGGAATATTAGGGGGAACGAAATAGTACATAGCAAAAATAGCATCAAAGGCCAATCAACCCTCTTGTTGAATATTGGATACTGGACTAACAATAAAGGTGAAATAGCCATTGCGCCTATTAACAGCATATTTCTGGCACCTGCGCCTAATGCAAATGCCGGTGAAGTTACTAAAATGGCTATTCCAAAGAACAGCATAACTTTAGTAATATGAGAAGGAATATTATTGACTATCATTTGAGTACGAATGACAAAGTTTCTTCCAGCAAGCAGGACAATACTTTTGGCGATTTTGTTTCTTTTATCATTTTGCTCAATTGCGGCTGAAATGACTTCCCGTCAATAAACGATTTCACGGCAGTTCCTATTTCATCCGTATCATATGGATTCACCTCTAGTGCCTTTCCTGAATAATATTCTTTGGGACCGCCTAATTTTGTTATAACAATGTCGCATCCCATCGTCGCTGCATCAAGAGCCACAATGCCTACACCTTCATAGGTGGATGGTAGGGCAAAGATTTTGGCTTTAGAATAAAGCTCAATCATTCTCTCTTTCGTCACATAGCCTAAATATGAAACGTTAGGTTTACCTCTCATCCAATCTGCCAGAGTCTGTTCTTCCTCCTTGCTTCGCAATAATCCACAAAGCACTAACCGAAATTGATACTTTACAGACGCATCAATAAGTCTCTTTACATTCTTCCGCGCGTCACAAAGCAAACTGATATGAAGGCAGAAAGGCTCGCGATTATGGTTTATTTCACCAATAACTGGAATACTATATGATAAAGGTACAATCTTACATTTTTCGCCCGATATTCCAAAACCTTTCGATAAAAAACGTTTTTCGAAATTAGACCGCACTAAAAAGACTTTTATCTTGTCTTTTATTGACCGTAATGAGTGATAAGGATTAGTTAACCTGAGCTTTGAGCATCCCCATCGGGCATAACACTGTAAAGCCAATAAGCTATAGTTAGGATCTAAAATGGGTGCTACCGCAATATTGGGATTGATTGGGTAAATCCATTTTATTATATCTCGCATATACTCATTGAAGCCAAAGAAGAGGATTACATCAAACGACTTCCAATCATAATTGTTCCACATATTGACGAGTGTCACAACATGATTCAAATCTTCGAGTCCTTTTTTCCAAGTCATAGCCTGACTATATACGCCATCCGATGGCACTATATGCGGATAAGAAAAAATAAAGGCTATATTCATTTTATTCATTTTCAATAATTATGCTATCATCGTTTATATCTCTCCAGCTCCCCGATTTTTTGTATTTTGCAGGGATTCCTGCATAAAGGCCATAACTACCATGCTCCGAATAGTCTTGATTGCAAAGTGAACGTGCCGCAACTACAGAATAAGGGGGAAGCTTAGTTCCTTGCATAACAGTTACATCTGTGGCCAACCAAGTATGTGAACCTATGATGACTTCATCATAGCCACGTCCCACAAATAATCCTTGCTTATTTTTTAGGCGATGCATAGCACTGTCCATTATCTGTACATTACAACCACACCGCACTGCACCGTACAGTATTATCCTGTAGTCACAGTTTATTCTTAGGGTTGAAGAATTACCAAATCGTTCGCCAATCTCCACATAAGAATTATTGCGCAACACTGTAATTGCACTGTTGGCTCCAATGCAGGCATCTCCTTTGAACAGAATGGTGCCTTTGTTATAAAAACTGATGCCATTATTGGGATATTGGTTTGTAATGAACAATCCTAATCGTATCATTCCGAAACGAACCTTTGTTGCATTTATAATAACCTTGCCTTTTATACAGTACAATTTGGGGTTGTACAATATGATAGGTATCTTTATCGCTTGACTAAACGGTAAATACCAAAGACAAAAGAAAAGGGATATTGGCAGAGCCAATAAAGTCCTTATTTTATTCATCAAATTCATTAGGGTAATTTGCTAAAAATATAGCGTTCAAGGATTCGGGCTAAAATAGTATCTCTACATTTAATACTTTGATTCCTTTCATTTATAGTGTATTAGAAAATAATTTAATCAGAATGAGAAAATATGATGCCAACTTTTTTAATGCGACTGCTGTTGCAACAGATGCCACGAAAAAAAACAGAAAACTGATTTTCGTATTATAACGAAACATTAAATCTATTAGCATTATATGCGTAAGGTATAATTCAAGGCTGTGTTTTCCTATGTACCTTAAAGAACGACTTAAATAGGTCCCTATTTTCCGCTGTTCCATCCACCGAAATAAACTTGCCAAAGCGATAATCACCCCCGGGGCAATAAAATATAGTAAGACAAAATTAAGCCCATACGAGGTAATCACCCTACCACCTAATACCATACTTCCGATTCCTAAAATAAGATATGTCAGTAAGGAGATAAGGCATATTGTAAAGGTGTTAAATCGTATATCTGTTATCTTAGAACCCACATATAATCCACTGAAGTATATGGGAATACGTGCCAAAAACAGATGAATGCGACCAAGCGTATCCTGACACCATATTATACCCAAATAAAACAAAGAAATGTCAATCAATAAAATTAGACTTGTTATGGTTCGTGGATATTTCTTTAGTATAGGGAAAAGGGGGACAGATAACAGGTAGAATGCAAATGCCGCACTGATATACCAAAATGTTACATTACTCCCCCCCCTGTAGTGCCAATAATTAGCGGGTACCAATAACTTAATGTCAAAAATTCGCCAAAATAATCTCTGAATGACCCATTAATCAACAAATAGAAAAAAGTCAGAATAATCCAATAGGCAGGTAGTATTCTACTAACCCTACGAAAAACGAAATTCATAAAAGTTGGCGACTTGGATAGTGATAATGCAATGCCAACGCCCGAAAGAAACAAAAATATTTCTACACCACCATATCCGTATGCCAACACTGGGCGAAAATAATTCAAAAAAGTCCATTGGTCAGAACAGAAAGACAGACAATGCCCACCCGTTATCCATAATGTCGCAATAGCCATAATCTCTGACCTGTATTTTAAAACCGAGCGAAAATTCATGCTTCAATCATTTATAGTAAGCAACAAAAATCAACCTCAACAATTGTTTGTAACGCAACACTTCCCCTTTATTACTCCTAATATAATAAAATGGAATGCGGAGGCAACACGCCGTAATCAGCATGATGTTTGCCAAATGGAAATAAAAGATATTTCTTGTTTTACAATAATTCTTTTTCCTCCCATCCAATTCCATGAGTTGCTTACGCTCGCTTACCTGTGAACTTTTACCTTCTAAATGTACGATTTGTGCTTGGGGCACATTCATATTCTTAAATCCTGCCTTGCGTATTCGCCAAGATAGTTCCGATTCTTCTCCATACATAAAGAAATCGGGGTCGAACATACCTACCTCTTCAATCACGCTTCGCCTAACCATAAAGTTTGCACCAGATACATTTCCAACCGGGATTGGCTTTTCTGACGTGTTATAAAAAGGATAGCTGACATATTTTCTGCTTAATCCAAAAGTAAGTTCGGATAGTTCATACGACATTATACCAAATGGTATGCGATGATAGGAATAAGTTGGTGTCATATCTGCATGGAGAAGTGAACCGCCGCAACTGCCGACTTCAGGATGCTCATCTATATAACATTTTAATATGTAGATAGCATTGTTAACCAAATAAGTATCAGTGTTGAGTAAGAATAGATTACGACCATTAGCTATTTTTATCCCTTCATTATTTGCCCGGCCGAAACCCACATTTTCTGCTAATGGAATGTAGATGACACGGCCTAAAAAGCAGTCCTTTAAAGCCTGTTCGGGGCTGGATTGGGAATTGTTGTCCACCACGATTATCTCATAAGTAAACCCTCTACTTTTATCATACACGGATTGGATGGCATTTACCAAGAGTTCTGTGGTGTTGTAATTGACAAGGATTATACTTACATCAATACCACTGTTATTGCTCAATGATTGAAGACGCTTTGAATCTTCGCCTTTAATATGCTTTTCCATAAACTTTTTCTTATTGCCTTTTTCCAACCGTATTTTTCATAGTTGTATAAGAACTGTTCTCTTTTGGGATTGCGTGTGGCGCAATTCCTAAAACTACCTCCTCCGCTTACGGCTTCATCAATTGCTCGCTCTTCTTGCTGTAATGATGATGATTTCACTTTGTCCCAAAACTTAACACCTTTATCGGAGTTAAGGGTGACCACCGAAATGTTTTGGGGAGGAGTTCCGTTATGTGATTGCAACTCTCCTAATCCTAAAAAATCTCCAATTGTTATATCTGCCACTCTTTTTCTATCTGAGTATTTGCAATGGTAGCAGCTTTCTCTAAGGGTAATTGAAGTTAAAAAGCCAGTGAGATAGTAAGAATGTACAGCCTTTTTCCCATATAAAAGCTTATCGCCATTCCATAAGGTCAGCCAATAGTTATATTTGTCATTCCCTCTAAATCTACAATTGGTAATGTTCTTCAAATGTTTTGAGGGAATAAGGCTTTTTATTTCTTTAACCAGATAGTCTTGAGGTGGCACACCATGACACAGCAAGTCACATGTAATCAGATTGGCATATTCTTTATGAAGATAGTTCTTAAGACCTGCTATTTGGCAGGGGAGTCCTATGAACAATACCGTACGTTTTTCATATAGATCCATCTTTACTTGACCATAGATATTACCTACAATTGCCTGTACATATTTTGATCCCTTTAAAGCATCCAAATGATATTCATTCGCCCGGACGAAATGTGCCTTTAACTCATCTCCCCATTCAACCCCATATCCAATTCCTTTGTACGTAGATACCACGGTTCTATATAAAGCCGCAGCCACCCCACCGGATGCTGAATATTTTCTATCGTTCAAAGATTTCTCCCATACAGCCAAGCATTTACGCGGCTCCAGCCTTTCAGTATCTTGATTAACTGGACACCGATTTATACAGAGACCACAACCAATACAATTTGCCATATCAACAACAGGGTGTAACTCGCCATGTTTGTCCGACTGCATAGATATCGCTTTGTGCGGACAGACATTCATACAGGTTGCACATCCAGTACATAAATGATAATCACATATATTCATCATATATCAACAACAATCAATAATCGTTTTCAAATACTCCAAAGAATCGTTTCTGTCTTTCTCTAAAATATGATTTACTTTTATGTATTGTTCTCCTATTGGTGGAGGAAACTTTGTGCCATCGAATAAACGGTCAGATAACTGATAATGTTTGAGTAAGTCAGACAATCTGGAATTTTGCGATTGAATATCTCCGTTAGCAAAACGCATCAAAGTAACAAATTCCTTGTTTAGATTTATACTGAGAGCTGTTGCGTGGAAAGAATCAGTGCACACCATTGAAGAGTGAAGGATTAAGTAAATAAAATCTTGAATACCGGCATCCTCTATCGTTTCGCTTGATTTTTGAAAATGGCCCGGTTGCATAGGCAATACTACTATACGTTGAATGCCTGTTTCCTGTTTAATCATTTTTACTGATTCCCAATAGGTTATGTTGTCCACTATAAAGTAGCATAGGATATATGGTTTTTGGGTGTCAAATTTTCGAAGAGTATAACCATTGCTAAAAAATACCCACTCATTCATATCTAACAAGAAAGTAGGGTCAACCACTTTCTTGATAGGCTTGTTAACGATATCTTCTAATATGAATTTTGCGGTATCTTCTCGTACGGAAATATGTTCAAATGAAGACAAACAACTTTTGTACAGATAAACTTGGGCTTTCGGTATTGCTCCGACCCCTATACTGGAAGCGTAAGAGTATTTTTTAGTGTTCAAACCTTGTAACATTAAGAATGGCTCTGTGTGTGCCGGATTCCATAACTGGTCACTTCCTGATATTACTGCATTCATACTTGAAATCTGCGACTTATATAGGAAGCGTCCTAAATATCCTACACATCGACAGAACTCATTGAATGTCTCACTCTTAAAGTGTCTAATTTTCTTTGCTTTATTGAAGTTATATCCATGCAGCCGATTGTATTCTGAAGAGGTCGCAAAACTTCTAAGAATGTTACCAGCCCAGTTTCTCCATGTGAAATATTTCTTTAACAGATAGGGCTTAGCCCCCAACTTGCCAACCGCATGCGCCAATGCAAAGGCCTGTAACGAAGTTCCATAATTACTGCCTCCGTACCATGTAACAATACCAATTTTTTTCACTTCAATACAAATGTAAGTATTTCAATAATTTCATTACAAAATCTATAATACATGCATAAGGAATCGCCTTAAACAGAAAGGCGTAAAAGGATATTTAGCTTTCATTGTTCTGATTCTCAGGCGACCACATATTATATCTTTCTTGTATCATTTTATGAATTATTCCCATCCTTTGTGGCTTGGGATATATCATTTATTAGCAATAGTTCAAAATCATCGTATGATTGATTTAAGATGAAATCAATACATCTTGCGAGATATTGTGAAGAGTTGTATACTGGGACTATAACACTTACCATAATGAAATTACTGATTAAAAAGTTCGATAAATTTGCCTGCTTGCTTTTGAGGGGAATATGTTTGAATATATTCTTTAGCTATATTTTTCAGATATTCCGGCTCATATTCAGTGTTAAGTACATCTAACATTTTTCTACTCAGATGTTCTGCGGACATAGCGGGTTCATAGTAGTTGAGGAGGCCTTTTGTTGTTTCATAAAGAGCTGTTTCTTTGGTGCAAACAACTGGAACACAATGAATAGCCGCTTCTATAGGTGTAAAGCCGAAGCCTTCCATTAGCGAAGGAGAAACAAATAAGCTTGCATTACTATATAATTTATGCATCTCAGCCTCAGAATATTTATTATCAATTAGCTTTATTCTACCATCTATTCCTAACTCTTTTATTAAAGGGAGTACTTGTTCATCCCAATATGGTAATCTTTTTGCTTTGATTATTAAATTGTGACTAATTTCTTCTTTTATTAAAGCAAAGGCTTTTATAAGCGTAATTATATTCTTATACGGTTCAAGGGTGTTAACATTAAGAATGTAGGGTGAACTTGATGAAACTGTACGCTCCTGGAAATATTGAGTATTGGGAATGCTATTATATACTACACTTATTTCCACTCTAATGTAAGGGCATTTATGAAGAATATCATTTCTAACATAGTTAGAAATCGTAACCAACCTTTGCTGTCGGGTGAGTATATGTTTCAAAGTGGTTTTAAATAAAAGTCTCTTCAATCGACCATGCTTCAACTTAAATCCTTGAGTGTCATGAAATACTCCTATGCATGGGACTTTTGAAGTATACAACCCTGCTATATTGATAAATGGCGAAAAGAATTTGTCAATCTTGTTTTTTGCAATCAATCTATTCATTCTATATAGATTCAACATACCATGTATATGAGGAATCTTTGAAATATTAATATCGTCAAAAACAAGAAGCTGAAATGAATTTCCTGTCTCCTTTTTAATAGCATGAATGTTATTATGGGTACATAATAATATTATATTCTCAGTATAATGGCACTGAGCAAATCCACTTAGCAGCCTATAAATATATACACTTACACCTGCCATTACATCAGGATTTATATATGTCAAATCAACCAATATATTTTTCATGATTTAAATTTTCGAGTTACACTGCTAAGACTCAATTTCGAAGCTATTAATCTGTTTATATATTGACGTTCATTATGACTTAATCCTAAATAGTAAGAGCACAAGCATACGGAAATCATACAGAACAGCATAGATATACAAAAGTTTAGGATTGAGCTTTCTCTACAAATAGAATACAGGAACGGCAGTAATGATGCCATAAACAAAACTTTGATTATAGGTATGATGACCTCAGTTATATATTCAGATACCTTGATTGATATAATAGGTAAGATTAGTTTAACTCTTATAATCTGAGTGAATATTTCTACCAAACAACCGATTATGAATACAGATTCAGGCGGATAATTAGAAAACATTAGTACTAGGAAAGAAATGGGAAGGGTTAGTATCTGACAGAGGCCTTCTATTATTTTGATTTTCTTTATTTTACCGGTGGCTTGAATAGAAATAGATAATGGATTGGACAGAGCCAACATTAAACTTTGGAAGAGAATCAAACGCACAAACCATATCGTATGTTGAGGAACACTCTTCAACCATAAATCCAAAACAATTTCAGTTTCCAATACTATAGGTAAAGTCAACAACAACAATAAATAAAAAGAGAATTTGGAACTGATTATTAATAACCTACGCATATTTATCAAGTCCCCGTCAGCATAACTTTTAGTCAATTGAGGATTCAATGCCATTTGAAAATTGTAACAGAATTGCATAATAACGCCCTGCACTTGAACTGCCACTCCTCTCGCCGCATTTACTACTGTACCGTAAAAGAGATTAAGCAAAATATTAAGTCCTTGAGTCGTTCCCATAACAGCAAAATGGCCAACTAACGTCCAGATAGTAAATAGTGAAATTTCATGCAGTAAGCTTTTATCAAATAAAGGTTTTGTTTTAGCTTCTACAAACTTGATTCTCGAATATGTAAGAAATAAAAGTCTGGTTATTGTTGTAATTAATAAAAACAAAAAGGAATAGGCAATTAAACTATCATACTGAATATATGGCAGTACTATGACAATCACTAATTTCAATACGGTTTCTATAGTGGTAAATACTGCATATATGCCCAATCGCTCATGGGCAATTAAATCCGAATAGTATGGTAGGGATAGAATTCCGATAAGTGCCGAGAACATAGCATACTGATAGACCCAAAATGATGCTGCTTCACGACCTGCCGGAATATTTAATTGAGTATTTAAAAACCATAATCCGATAGTTTCCGCCAAAACAAATATAACTAAGGCTAATAGAATATGAAGAGTTTTCAGATTTCCGAAGACTTTTATTAGCTCTTCTACATTTTTCTTCCCGACATGATATGTTATGTATCTTGATGTCGCTCCTCCCAAGGCTCCCGTTAGGAAACTAAAAAGCACAACTACTCCACCAACAACATTATATAGTCCATAATCGCTTACTCCTAAAACGTCAAGAATAATTCTGCTGGTATAAAGTCCTACCATCAAATTAATCAGCATCCTCAGATATAGATACAAGGTATTTTGGGCGATACGCTTTTTTTCAGTATTTACAGGGCTTCCCACTATGATTTACAAAAAAATATTAGAGAAATATTCGAAATTAAGATTGTTAAGAGGTTTTCGAGTGACATTCAGTTTATAAAAATCCTCTCTGTATTACAAATCAACCACATGTAACTTACCGACTTAAACGACAAAAAGTGAAATGTGGGAATGTAGAGTGTCTTGTCACCAATATATAGATAAAGAGATGCAAATTCAATTATTCATGGGACCCTGTTAGAAGTGTCTTCATCATTCATAAAGCCCCATCCCATACTCAAACGGACTCTCAAAATCCCTCAATAACGGATGCTTCGTATCTTTCTCACTCAGTATCGCTTTATCAGCCGGTATTTTCCAGTCTATTCCTATGCCTTCATCCAAGATACTGATTCCACCGTCGGCTTGTGGAGCATAATAGTTGTCACATTTGTACTGAAATACAGCCACTTCACTCAATACGGCAAAACCATGGGCAAAACCTTTGGGAATGAAGAATTGCAAATGATTATCTTCTGACAATTCTACAGCCACATGCTCACCGTATGTGGGCGATCCTTTGCGAATATCTACCGCCACATCAAGCACGCGGCCTTTGACGACACGCACCAGTTTACTTTGCGCAAAAGGCGGCTTCTGAAAATGAAGCCCTCGAAGTACTCCGTATGATGACATACTCTCATTGTCCTGCACGAAATTCACCTTGTGCACCTTCTCTTCAAATTCCCGTTGGGAAAAAGACTCGAAAAAGTAGCCGCGTTCGTCTTTGAAAAGGCGTGGCTCAATGATGACCAAACCCTCTACATTTGTTTTTTGTATAAGCATTGTTTCTTATAATAGTTTTAAATACTAAAAGGTTACATTCTCTAAACTGCCTCCTTTATTTTCCTCCTCTCCCTTGCCTCATCAGCATATTATTAATCTGTTGTCTCACATTGTCCACCTTTGCCCCCGATGTCAGTCGGGAAGCGAAAGGAAGAAGAACCTCGATGAAGGTGCCTTTCACCACCGTGTCCCTGCCCACGCGGGGTTCGCTGAGCATGATGCTCACTACACCCGCCAGATCGTGGGCGGTGGCGCATTCGCCCAGAAGTCGGGTGTACTCATGCACTTTTTTCACGTCGGGCACGTAGGTGAAGAGAAGGCACTCGGCATCGTTCAGACTTTCAATGCCCTCGGTTTCTTCGGGACGGATGGCGACCTCGGCAAGTACAAATCCGAACTGGAAGCTTTCCGGCAGCGGAAACGCGATTTCCTGGACAGCTGCCGGATGCGGATGACCCTTTCCGACGAATACGTCGCCCTGCGGCGGTTGCAGTTCGACCTCGACCTCTACAACAGCCTTTGCACTGCGGCCGAAAAGGAATCCGGGGCGGAGCTGCCTGCGGGATACCTGGACGGTATCGGGCTTTCGGACAGCCTGATGGGAACCTCCTCCTATGCCACGGCGCTGGTGAACAAATACATACGCCACGCCGTGCCCGAACCGGAAAAGAATTTCGATGCGGTGTATGCCGGCATCCGCAAGGCCCCCCGCAAGCTGCGCGACTACCTGACGGCCCTGAT
>ENA-ORNB01000310-ORNB01000310.1-human-gut-metagenome-genome-assembly--contig:-NODE-310-length-55112-cov-22.002870_pt1 | contig 55112 bp, 43 predicted proteins | sample MGYA00242112_ERZ509016 | MGnify/ENA primary metagenome ERZ509016 (study PRJEB26280, sample SAMEA2338705) | human gut metagenome | biome: human gut; feature: human-associated habitat; material: faeces...
TGTTCTGATCCTTGTTCTGATCCTTGTTCTGATCCTTGTTCTGATCCTTGTTCTGGTCCTTGTTCTGGTCCTTGTTCTGGTCCTTGTTCTGATCCTTGTTCTGGTCCTTGTTCTGGTCCTGCTGTTGTTGCTTAAGTTGCTCCAGATATTCGGTCAGCTTTTTTTTATTGTTAACGGCAGTTTTGAGAGAAGGATTAAGTTTGAGAGCATCATCATAATGTTCGATGGCTTCCTGGATTAATTTTTGTGCTTCTTCGATCTGTTCTTTGTCTGGCCTCTGTGGGGTAGCTGCTTGGTTCGAGGATACTTCTCCAATGTCCTTGTTTTGATCAGGCTGGGGAGGAGCGAGTAAATGGAATGCCCGTTCAGCTACCGTGTTTCCTATGTTATAATGAGCCGCAGATTGAAGAGCTTCGTCTTCGGAAAGAAGCGCTTGTGAAAACGACTGAGTGGCTTCGGCATCCTTGCCTTTTTTGAGCAGGGCATACCCGCGAGCGAAGGCGAGGCGGGCTTGATCTTCCGGTGTCATGTTGGAGGATGTCCCATAGGTGTCCAACAGTTTGACTGCTTCATCGTATTTTCCCTGTTTCAGAGATTCCCGTACTCCGGGGGCCAGTTCGGCTGCATGGACGGTAGTCAGCCCGAACCCTGCCATGATAAGCAGGCAGGGCAGGGTTGCTGCAGAGTTGCGGGTGGCAACCCTCCATTTTCTCCATTTGGTTCCGGCCAGGAGGCAGAGAATGAAGCATAGGAGGGAAGGTATGGCGAAGAGGTAATATTTGTCGTTTGGAATTGTGTGGACTTCGTCTCTGTTTTCCTGCTCATCCAGTTTACGTGAAACGTCTTTAACGAGAGCCGAGAGGTTGGTGCCTGCTCCAAGGTGGATGTATTGTCCTCCGGTTTCACGAGCCAGGGTTTCGAGTGATTCCGGAACGAGTTTGGAGATGACATGCTGTCCTCGGGCATCGCGGTATAACCCATCAGGATTGGATGAGTCGGGGATGGCGTCTCCGTTGACGGTGCCGATACCTGCCGCGATGACGATGAGTTTGGATTCCCGAGCGTCGAGGGCAGTGTTGTAGTCAAGGTTGACGGTATCTTCACCGTCGCTGAGGATGACGAGGGCGTTTGTGGATTCTCCTTTGTCTCGCTTGAAGGTATTAAGGGCAAGCTGGAGGACGTTTTTCATGTTGGTTCCGCCGTAGGAAATCCAGCCGAATTCAAGTTGTTCGATGGCTTCCCGGACAGCGCTATGGTCGTGGGTCAGGGGAATGAGGAGATGTGCTTCTCCGGAGAAGATGATAAGGCCGAAGTTGTCTTCCGGCAAGGCGTCGAGCAAATCGAAAGCGGCAGTTTTGGCTCTTTCCAAGCGGGAAGGGGTGACGTCTCGGGTGAGCATGGAGCGCGAGACGTCGATGGCAAGCATGATATTATGGCCTTTGTGTATGGTGGGGACTTCTCTTGTTCCTGAATAGGGCCGGGCCAATGCCAGAATGAGGAGGCAGAGGGCGAGTAGACCGAAAGTAAGAGTAAGCAGCCTTTTCCAGACGGAGGGGCGGACGACGAGTTCCTGGACATGGTCTCTGGAGACGAGCTCCTCCCATTTGCGGGAACGGCGGCGCATGAGGAGTCCGGAGGCAATCAGAAGGAGTGCCGGGAGAATCAACGCATAGAGAACATGGGGGTAAAGGAATGACATAAACTTGGGAGAATTACGGTGCAGGGGTGGGTCTCAGGATCTGCAGGGAGAGCCCCAGAGCGGCGAGGATGGCACTGGCGGCCAGGAAATACATGAAGAGTTCCTGTTCCTTGCGGATGACGTAAAGTTTGGCTTCGTTTTTTTCCAATTGGTCGATGGAGGAGAAAGCGAGCAGGAGTTTGTTGGTATCCGTAGCTCGGAAGTGTTCTCCACCGGTAATTTCCGCTATTTTGCGCAGAGTGGGTTCGTCAAAGTTGTCTCCCGCGATTTGGAAGGAACCTCCGAGGCGGCCGCTTTCCGTACCGACGGCGATCGTGTAGACCTTGATACCCAGCTTGGCGGCGGCAGTGGCCGCTTCGATCGGGGAGATTTGGCCGGAATTGGAGGCTCCGTCGGTGATGAGAATGATGATTTTGGACTTGGTGTCCTTTCGGTCTTCCAGGCGGGTGGCAGCAGCGGCAATAGCCGAGCCGATGGCGGTACCGTCTGCGGAAATTGATTTGTCGGTGAAGCGCTGGATGATGGAAATGGGCAGGGCGTGGTCCAGGGTCAACGGACAGAAGGATTTGGTTTTACCGGCGAAACCGATGACACCGATACGGTCGTCGGGGCGTTTGTCGATAAAGTTGCAAATGACGTATTTAGCCGCGGCGAGACGGTCGGCACGCCTTCCCTGAAGCATCATGTCCAGCGTAGTCATGGAGCCGGAAAGGTCGAAGGCTATCATGATATCGACGCCGTTGACGATCTTGTGCGATTTTTCATCAATGATTTGTGGACGTGCCAGAGCGATAGCCAGGGAGGCTGTAGCCAGGACAAGGAGGATGGCTCCAATGCGTCCGGCGAGGGATTCCGGATTGCGGGACAAGGTGGCGATGAAGCGCATGGTGGGGTGGTCGATGGAACCTTCCGCCCCGCGTTTCCTGCGGAGAAGCACCAGCAGGAGGAGGAAAGGCAGGACGTAAAGCCATGCGGAATGAGCAAATTGAAGATTGTCAAACATGCCTGTCATTTGGTGAAGCTGAGCTTGGGTGACGAGGTGTCCCGTGAAAGGGGGGCGTCCTCATTGCCCTTGAGTTGTGAGAGGTATTCGAGCCGCTCGATGATGTCTTTGGTTTCCCGGGCCAGTTCGGAGGCAACGGAGGCGTCGTCGGTCGTGTTTGGTTCGTATTTGAGTTGTACCATGCGCTGGAGCAGGTTGCGGACGGGGATCTGTTCCTGGACGGGGAGATTCATCAGGGCATCGGCCCGCATGCTGAACTCCTGGTGAGTTTCGAACAGGGTGGGATCTTCCGAGGTGCCGGTGAGGTAGGTTCTTAGAATGAGGGATAGCTCCGTGGCGCACTGGCGGAGGTCTTTGCCGGAGGCCAGCACCGCATCGATGTGTTGCAGGGCAATCTGCGCCGGTGTCGGCGGCGGAACCGGCTTGATCAGTTTTTTGGCGATCCATAAGCCCAGCAGGATGAGGAGGGCGATGCCGACAATGATAATCATCCAATGCCACCAGGCTAAAAGAGCCGTGTGCAGATAGGCATCGGGAGATGTGGACGGATCAAGCTGTGGTGGCGGTGGAATCATGGCTGCAGAAGATGATCAGTGGGCAAATTTACGGGCACGACGTCCGAAGAGGGCTTTGAGGGGGCTGAGGAACTGGTTCCTGTTATTCAGATCCAGATAGTCCAGACCAAGGCGGTGGAAATCTTTGACCCATGCATCGCGTTGGAGTGATACGGCGTGTTCGTGGGCAGCTCTCAAATCCGGACGGGACAGGTTGAGAGACATGAGTTCTCCGCTTTCCGGGTCACGGGCAATGATTCGTCCGGCATCCGGCAGGACAAGTTCGCGAGGGTCGTAAACCCGGATGGGTATGAGTTCGTGCTTGAAGGCTAGTTTTCCCAGAGCCGGACGATTGGGCTCCATCAGAAAGTCGCTGATCATGACGACCATAGCCGTTTTTTTCTGAGTGCGGAGCAGGGTGTTGGCAACGTCGGAAAGAGATTCGTCCTCCTGTCCTGCGGGAGAGCTGATGATTTCCCGGACGATGCGGAGCGTCTGTTTGACTCCCTTGGCGGGGGGGACATAGAAGAGGTCGCCGCGTCCGAAGAGCAGGAGACCGCACTTGTCTCCGCTCTGAGCGGCGCTGAAGGCCAGGACAGCGGCGATTTCCGCCGCGTATTCCAGCTTGGAGTAAGATGCTCCGGCGGAGGCGTACCTCATGGATGCACTCGTATCAATTGCCAGGATGAGAGCTTGTTCTCGCTCTTCCTTGAAGCGGCGGACAAACGGGGATCCCATGCGTGCCGTGACTTTCCAGTCGATAAAGCGGGGATCGTCTCCGGCGAGGTATTCCCGGAAGTCGTCGAAGTCCAATCCCTGGCCCCGGAAACCGGACTGATATTGTCCGGCAAAGTTTTCCGCAGCCAGTCGCCTGGCTCGCAATTCGATGCGGTGAACGCGTTTGAGGATTTCCGCTGCTTTGTCCATATTGATTGTAAGATTGTTAGGAGTTCATGACCGATAAGTGCCTATTGTATTTCGGCAAGGCCGGAGACGAGGCGGACGCTTGGGATGTGTCCCCTCGGATACGCTGTTTACGGCACTGGCACTTTGGACATGATGCGGTCGATGACATCATCCGTGGTGACATTTTCCGCTTCTGCTTCATAGGAGAGCAGGATGCGGTGGCGCAGGATGTCGTGGGCCAGGTCTTTGATATCCTGCGGCGTGACGAAGGAACGGTGATGCATAAAGGCGAGCGCGCGCGAAGCCAGGGCGATATTGATAGTGGCTCGCGGGGATGCCCCGGCACGGATCAAGCCGCTGAGGGTGATGTCGACGCGTTCGGGATTTCTCGTAGCACGGACGAGATCGACAATGTATCCTCTTACAGCATCGTCGATGTAGATCTGGTTGACGAGGTCACGGCTGTCGGCGATTTGCTGCGGAGTGGAAACGGGGGTCGTGCTGGGCGGCGGTGTCGATGTGGACATCAGGTCCAATACGCGGAGTTCTTCTTCGCGGTCGGGATAGGAGACGACGACTTTGAAGAGGAAACGGTCCAGCTGGGCTTCCGGAAGCTGGTAGGTGCCTTCCTGGTCGATTGGGTTCTGGGTAGCCATCACGAGGAAGGGATCGGGCAGGGCATAGGTGGTTTCCCCCAGCGTTACCTGGCGCTCCTGCATGGCTTCCAGCAGGGCGGACTGAACTTTGGCCGGGGCGCGGTTAATTTCGTCCGCAAGGATGAGATTGGCGAAAATGGGCCCTTTTTTCGCGGTAAAAACCCGTTCTTCCGGGTTGTAGACCATCGTGCCGAGAAGGTCGGCGGGAAGAAGATCCGGCGTAAACTGAATACGGGCGAATGCTGCATCCAATGCTCCGGAAAGGGCTTTGACTGATAATGTCTTGGCAAGACCCGGGACACCTTCCAAAAGGATGTGGCCCTTGCACAAGAGGCTTAGAATAAGTCGATCGACAAGTTCTGTCTGTCCGATTACGACTTTGCCAATTTCAGCCCGCAAGGGGGAAATCCATGCGGAGTGCATGGCGATGGCTTCGTTGAATTGTTGGGTATTCATATCTCCGGGAATGTTGTCTCAATGTTGGCAATGATTCTGCGCGTCCGGGCAATTATTTCAAGTATGATATCTAATCGTCCTTTGCGGTGTGAGACAGTGCCTCGTCGGATTCTGTTGAAAGAAAGTGTGATCTATCGGAGACGACTGGCTTTCGGAGTCTTTTGGGATATGTGTATTTCGGTCGGTTGAGGAGCTCTATATCGTGGGGTTCGGAGAGAGATGTATGACGTTGCGCTTCCTTCCATTTCCGGTCACTTATCCCTGTTTTTGTCACAGTTCGTTGACACTGGGGTAACAAGAGTTTGCCTGCCGAGAAAAAATGATCGAAAAGAGGATTTTTTTGTTCTTTTCCAGCCTCTCCATTTCCCAGGAAACGGGCTCCGCCGTAATTCTTTGAATCGCGATTAGTTAGGTATAAATTATCCTTGAATGAAAATTTTATGAATCCGTAATCCATTAATAATAAATAGGAAATTAGAAATTTTGAAAAATGAATATCAATCTTTCTTAAGTAATCCCGAAGGCAAGCAAAAAATTTTTTTCTCCGTGGAACCCCCATGGAACTTGATGCGACAGAATTGACACCTGGCAGGGGGGAAAAAATATGTTCACGCACTCCGGTTGTCTGGGTATTGTGTGGCTCCCGAGGCGGAAACGCCCCGACCTGATCCGGCTCTCCCGGCAGGGAGGCGGGCATGTCCAGGCATCCCTCTCCCGGCTCTTACCGAACACGACGAAACAGACTTCTACGAACATGCAGATTCCCCAGGAACAGAATACCGCTCTTTGGTCCAAAATCACCGGTCTCATCCACGCCAAGGTGAATAAGGACACTTTTGAGCGCTGGTTTACCCGGCTGGTTCTCGTAGAAGATTCCGGAACGCATCTGGTTATAGCTGCCGATGACGATATTTGCCTGGCATGGGTGGAAACGAATTATGCCCATTTGATCCAGGAAGCCGCCCTGACGGTTTTGGAAGGATCCCGCTCCCTGACATTTCGCCTTTTGGGGGAGGAAGGGAATGATTCTTCTTCCCATGATGAAAAACTTAAGGAAGGTTGGGGAGACAATGCCCTGAAGGCAGCGGGAGACGCTCGCCCAGCAGCGGTACTGTCCGTCTCCGGTAAAACGGGACGCAAGGCCAGGGGGGTAACGAACCTTAATCCGAACTACAGTTTCGAGAATTTTGTGGTTGGTGCTAATAACCAGTTTGCTCACGCCGTCGGAATTGCCGTGGCGGCGTCTCCAATGTGCCAATACAATCCCCTTTTTATCCACGGTGGTTCCGGGCTGGGGAAAACCCACCTTATGCAGGCCATCGGGAATGAAATTGTCAACCGCCGTCCCGAATCGGTCGTCCTCTACCTTTCCTGCGAGCAGTTTGTCAACGAATTCATTGATTCTATCCGGACGAACGATCTGAGTAAATTCCGCAAGAAATACCGCAAGGTGGACATCCTGCTACTGGATGATGTCCAATTTTTGGGAGGCAAGGAACGTACCCAGGAGGAATTTTTCCATACATTCAATTCTCTGTTCAACGGTCACAAGCAGATTGTGCTCAGTTCCGATAGACCGGCCAGTGAAATTTCCAATTTGGAACCCCGCCTCTCATCCCGTTTTGAGTCGGGTCTGACTGTGGAAGTCCAGTCCCCCAATCTGGAAACCCGCCTGGCGATTCTTCAGCAGAAGAGGAAGCAGTGGAATGTGAAAGTGAGCGACTCTATCCTCTTGTTTTTGGCGGAGCGCATCCGTAAGAATGTACGCCGCCTCGAAGGGGGGCTGATGCGCGTGGCTACTTTTGCTTCACTGTCGGGGGATACCCCCGATATTGCCCGTGTGGAAAGTCTCCTGCGCGACATTCTCCGTGAGGAAAATGCCAAACAGGTCACGATTGATGCCATTCAGCGTCGCGTGTCGGAATACTTCGATATCCGGCTCTCCGATATGGCGAGTCGCCGCCGTCCTGCCAGCATTGCCTTTCCCCGGCAGATTGCCATGTATCTGAGCCGCCGTCTGACGAATGTTTCTCTGCAGGATATTGGCGAAGCCTTCGGCGGGCGTGACCACGGTACCGTTATCCACGCCAATAAAACGATTGAGGCCAAGATGAAAACAGATAGTTCCCTGAAGGATCTGATTGCCCGGTTTGATGAGGAACTGCGGTGATGCCGGTGTCCTTTTTTTGCATATTTATGGAGTCCTTCCGTGGACTCCTGTAAAAAATTTAGCTGGAAAAGCCGGAGGAAATCAGGCAATAAGGAATCAGTTATGTCCAGCAAATTACTTGAAGGCAAAGTCGGCATTGTCGTGGGTGTGGCGAACAAGCGCAGCATCGCATTCCATATCGCAAAGGCATGGCATGATGCCGGAGCCAAGCTTATTTTCAACTATCAGGGAGAACGTCTGAAGGATGGAGTGATCAAACTCATCCAGGAAACCTTCGGTGAAGATACTCCCGTAATTGAGTGTGACGTCAGCAGCGATGAATCCATCGCCGGTTTTTTTGCAGAAGTGCAGAAGATAACGCCCAAAGTGGACTGCCTGCTGCATTCTGTGGCTTTTGCCCCCAAGGAAGCCCTCGGTGGCAGTTTTGTGGAAACCCGTCGCGAAGATTTTAAAATCTCTCTGGATATTTCCGCCTATTCCCTGATTGCCTTGGCTCGTGCCGTAGAACCCATGATGTCGGACGGCGGCAGCATCCTTGCCATGACCTATCTGGGTGCTGTCAAAGTGGTACCGAACTACAACCTGATGGGCGTCTCCAAGGCTGCCCTTGAATGTTCGATGCGCTACCTCGCCTATGATTTGGGGCGTTCCCGCAAGATTCGCGTCAACTGCATTAGTGCCGGTCCTGTCCAGACGCTGGCTGCTCGGGGCGTTTCCGGGTTCTCGACCATGTTCAAAGTGTACGAAGACCGCGCACCTCTGGGGCGTTCCTGCTCCGGTGAAGAACTCGGTGCAACGGGCGTGTTCCTTGCCAGCGATGGCGCTGCCTCGATTACCGGCCAGGTCATCTATGTCGATGGCGGCTACAGTGATATGGGAATGTAAAATTTCCGGGAAATCAGTTTTCCGTTTTAATGGGTTGCTTCTCGAATCGGCAAGATTTTCTTGCCCGGTAAGAGAGACTGATCAGGAAAAGCGTTCCGTCCATCAAGGCGGGGCGCTTTTCTTTTGGCCCCGGGAAGATCAATTGGATACTTGGCAACAGCGACGGAGTGCTGTGAAACTTATTTGAGCCAAGCCAGGAACTCCCTGTTGCCGTCTGTCCCGGTGATGGGGGAATCTTCGCATCCCATCCACTGGCGCCCCAGTGTTTCCGTGACGAATGTGCGGATGGAGTCGACGGCCTTGCGGTGAAGCAAGGGATCTCGGACAATGCCTCCATGGCCGATGTCTTCAGGCTGGAGTTCGAATTGAGGTTTGATGAGAACAAGGGCATCTCCTCCTTCGCGTAGCAGGGGGAAGGCTGCCGGAAGTATCTTCGTCAGGGAAATGAATGAGACATCGGAGACGATTAAGTCGATTTCCTCGCCGATGTCGTCCGGGGTCATGTAGCGGGCATTGAACTGTTCTTTGACGATGACGCGGGGGTCGTTTCTCAATTTCCAGACGAGTTGATTGGTGCCCACGTCAATAGCATGTACCCGGATAGCTCCGTGCTGGAGGAGGCAATCGGTAAATCCGCCAGTGGAAGAACCGATGTCGAGGCACACTTTTCCTTCCGACGATACGGGAAATGCCTTCAGGGCGCCTTCGAGCTTTAAGCCACCGCGGCTGACGTAGCGAGGTTTGTTTTTGACTTCCAGTTCAGCGTCTTCATTTACTTTGACGCCCGGTTTACCTGCGGGATGTCCGTTGACTTTGATTTCACCGGCCAGGATCAGGCGCTGGGCCAGTTGGCGGGATTCGACAAGGCCGCGTGTTACGAGGAGGACATCAAGACGTTCTTTGGGCATGGGGAGGAGTGTGTGCCACTATGTATCCATGGAATGGTGGTCGACTGCAAGGAAAAGCTCCCCTCAGGAAGGCGACTAGGGAGGATGACGGCGTTTTTGTGTCAACGAACGTTAATTTGATTGCGTGGACGGTGTACGAACGTGTTTGCTTGCTCCTGCATGGAGCGTCGTTACAGAACACTCCGGTTCAAGGTGAAAAAGTACCTCAAATCGGAAAAGCGGAAAAATACATGGATGGGGCGGTGTCTCTCCTCGGAGATTTTTGACGAAAGGTACTGGCTGTGGCGCAAACATAGCGTGGCAGTCGGAGCCGGCTGGGGGGCAGCGAGTGCGATTGCTCCCGTTCCGATGCAGTCCTTTTGGGGAATTGCCGCATGTTTGTGGAAGAAAGGCAATATTCCTGTCGCCGTTTTTATGGCTTGGTTGTCTCCTCCCGGATTCATTGTTGTGGCCGTACCTCTCCAGTGGTGGCTTGGCTGGTGGATTTTGAGGGTTTTGGGCTTTGACGGTTCCGGAGCGAGTATCTCCATGCTGAAAGAAGTGGTAACCGGTATTGCCGATAACTTTTTCCTAGCACCTTTGGATGGGGTGAATTATTGGATGTTCGGAGTGGAATTTTCCTTGGGTGTGATCTTGTCGTGTTCTTTGCTGGGAGTCTTGTGTTACGGCCTTACATATGGGATCTGGTCTTTGGTTGACTGGTGGAAAAGCCGTCTTCATGCCGATGATGTTTCGGGAGAAGAGAATTAAATGGTGCAATTCCGGCAAGATCCCTTATAATCCCCTTCGTCATTTATTGGAGTTTCCCCCATGTTTCGTTTTGCCCTCATGAGATGGATCCGCGGATTGATCCCAGCGCTGATGATTCTTCTGATATTGGCGTGTGGCGGGATGGTTGTCTGGATATCCGTCTGGGGGGTGCCCCGTCCTCTGGTGAATTTTGTTGAAGAGGAAATCCAGAAGCAGGGGGTCAAGGTTCACATTGGTTCTTTGAAGGTGAGTTTGTGGTCCGGTGTGACAGTTAAGGCCTCGGATATTGAGGTTTTCCCTGGATTTTTACCGGAAGGCAAACCGCTGGGAAGTATCGGAAATGTGAGAATCGATCTGGATTCTTCCGATTTGTGGGATGGAATCGTAACGTTGAGAAGGATTGAGATAGGGCATGTTTCGGCCAAGGTGCCGGTGGATTTCAGCAAGATGATGCAGGGTGTTTATCTGGACGCCGGCATTGAGTCGGGGGTGTGTTCGTTTCCGTCCGGAGCCTCCATGATGGATATCCAGAATGTGCGGGGGAAGGTCCAGGGAATGGGATTTGTGCTGAATGGACGGGTTGTTTTACCGGAAGACGGTGATTTGTCCTCCTTGTTTTTTCCCGGTGGGAGCAGTACGGGGAGCATGGACGCCGGCAAAGTGCTTCAGGATGTCCTGGAACAAATGAAGAAGGTACACTGGACGAAAGATCATCCTCCCATGTGGAGGATAACGGTGTCTGATGACAGGCAAAGAGGGGGTGGTATCCGGGCTGCGGTAGATTTGGATGTACCTTCCGTTTCCTATGACAGTCTGCAGGTACGGGATTTGACCATGTCTGTGGAATATGCGGGAGGACTCGTGTGGTTGAAGAAGTTGTCGTGCCGTGAACGCCTGGGAAACGGGACATTCGAGTTATCTTCCCGGGCGGATCTGGCCTCGCGTGCCGTGCAGGTTTATGTCAAGAGTTCCATTCCGGTGTTGAAGTGGGTCCTGGCATTTTCCAATTCTCCTGTTCATCTCCCCTATGGATTGGAACTGAAGAGTTCTCCATCATTTCATGTCGCATCGGAATTGCGTTTCAACGAGGCATGGAATGATCTGGAAAGTATCAAAGTTGTTGGTAGTGCATCGGTTCCCCGCTTTTTAATCGGAGAAGATGCCTATGACCGATTTTCGACGGATTTCAGCTATAATAACGGTGATTTTTACATATCGGATTTTTCCGTGATTCACAAACAGGATTCTTTGCGTGGACAGGTGATGGGCAAAGGCGGAGAACTCAAATTCGATGTCCGCAGTACCTTGGGGGTTGGAGCTCTCGTGCACCTTGTCCGTTCATTTGGCGATAGTAAGTTTGAGATGCCGAAGGAATTGACGCTGCGGGGAGATCCTGATCTCGTCCTGCGCGGTACGGCGGATTTCCCCCAAGGCTGGACGGGGGAGCCCGTCTTTCGGAATGCCGAGGTGAAATTGAACTTGAAGGATTTTGCCGTGATGGATGTGGATATGGGCTCTATCGTCATGGATGCACAATACAAGGATGATCGCTTTGTCATCAATAGATGTGCATTGGAGCGTGATGGGCATGGGATGGCTCTGAAAGGAGTAATTATGGGCAAGGAAGTTTATTTTTCAGCAACGAGTTCGTTTCCTCCCAAGGTGCTGGAACAATTGCTGAAAGGCAGGGCCTCTTTTCCGAAGCAGCTTCAACTACCCCAGAGTGCCCGTCTTTCCGCTAGGGGAAGCCTGGATTTCAATGAGTTGACCTATGGAGGCATTCACTTGTTGAATGTCGATTTGGAGGCTAGCGAGTTTTCCTGGAACCAAGTTCCGTTCTCCAAATTGAACCTTGCCTTCAAATTCGAAAACGGCGACCTTGTCGTGAAGGATTGCCGCCTGACCCGTTCAACGGGAACGAGTTTGGAATTGTTTGGCCGAGGCAATCTTGGGGGAGACATGTTCTTGATGGGGCGCAATACCATTACGCTCGACGTGTGGGATAAAATTCTCGGTTTGGATGATGATGACTTCTTTATCCAACGCTTCCGATTCAATAAGGATACGAACATGGATCTCTCGTTCCAGGCGAACGTCAACCTGACGGATCCGGAAAACCAGTACGATCTGGATGCCATCTTGTCCGCTGCCAACGTTGAGTACAAAAAAGTGCTGCTGACATCCGCCTCCGCGAAAGCCCATGTTGTTCCCGGTTCCGTCGTACTCACAAATCCCGTACTGGTCTGTGACAACCGAGGATTTCTCGATAGCCGGAACATCCGTGGAGGAACTGCGAAAAGTACGGTTAAGGCCGATACGGTGAAATTCGATTTTTTGAAGGATACTGTGGAAGTTGTCGGCATCAATGGCAGGGTGTATCCTGATTACACGATCAGGATGTTTTCCGATTCGGCAACGAAGGTTCTTTCTACTTTCAAATTCTACAGTCCCGTCCAGTTGCAGGGTAGAGGCGTGTTCCCGATGGGGGATGACATGCGCCTCATGCAGGGGAGGATCACCTTCAACGCGTACTCCGGTTTGGTGACTTATCCTCTTTTGGGGACGACGCTCGAAATGCGCAATGGCAAGGGAACATTGAACATCGATCCCGCATGGGTGAAGGTAAGCAACCTTTCCGGTACGATTTGGGGCGGTTCTTTTACGGCGAAGATCGATGCGCGGATTGACGAAAGGGATGACCTGAATGGCGTCGTTTCCGTGAAAAACCTGGATTTGAAGAGTATTGGGCAATCCTATGACGAAAAAATGTCTCCCGCCTATGTCAACGGAGATGTCAATTTCCGATCCCAGGGAGGGAATGTTAACAGCCTTAAGGGAGAAGGGATGGCGACCCTGTCCCAGGGGAACCTTGTTGAAATTCCTCTTTTCGGCACATTGGGCAAGGTGATCGGTTCGGTTGTTCCCGGAGTCAAGCATTTGATTAATTACAATATCACAACTGCCAGGTGCGATTTCGTAATTGAGAACGGATACATCAAGACTGCCAGCGAAAATGGGAAGAGTTTTCAGGCGCAAGGAAGCAATATGGGGCTGACGGGAGGGGGATGGATACGTTTGTCGGATCTCTATGTGAATGCGGATTTGCGTGTCAGTTTACGAGGCCTCCCCGGCCTGGTGACCTCTCCCTTGTTTATGATTGCCGGCGGATTGTTCCGAGTGCGCGGAACGGGGCCTCTGTCGAATGTGGAATGGACTCCGGCTCCGTTTTCCGGCGGAGTATCGGCACCGCCTGCCGAAAACAAGGGATCGGTGAAGAAGAAGTGATGTTTTTCCAGGTAAAGATGGGGAAAAGTCTCTTTTGATGCCAAATTCTAATTGAATCCCCCGTCAGGAGCGTTAAAGTTTTCTCCGATATGATCCCTGTCAAAGTTTTTGAAACACCTCAAGAGGCAGCCAATTCATTGGCTAAGGAAGTTGCAGAATTGATCCGTTCCCGCGCCGCGGAAGGCAAGACCGTTGTTCTCGGCCTGGCCACTGGAGCTACTCCGCTTCCCTTTTATGCGGAACTCGTCCGCATGCACAAGGAAGAAGGTCTTTCTTTCGCCAACGTGATTTCCTTTAACCTGGACGAATACAGCGGCCTTGAACGCGAACATCCGGAATCCTACTGGTACTTTATGCACCAGAATTTGTTCAACCACATTGACATCAAGCCGGAAAACATCAATCTTCCCTCCGGTCTCGTTAAGCCGGAAGACCTTGATGCCCATTGTGCCGCTTACGAACAGAAAATCAAGGACTGCGGAGGAATCGACCTGCAGATCCTCGGTATTGGTCGTACGGGGCACATCGGCTTTAACGAACCCGGTTCCGACGATACGACGATCACTCGTAAGGTACTCTTGGACAATTTGACCCGTTCCGATGCCGCTCCTGCCTTCAACGGTATTGAAAACGTTCCGACGACGGCTATTACCATGGGGGTTGCCACGATCATGAGCGCCCGCAAGGTTGTCCTCATGGCTTGGGGAGAAAAGAAAGCTTCCATCGTCAAGAAGGCTGTGGAAGGTCCGGTGACTCCCGATGTTGCCGCTTCTTACCTGCAGAAGCACAAAAACGCCTGCTTCCTTCTGGATAAGGGAGCTGCTTCCGAATTGTAAGTAACTCCTTTAGCAACATGCCGGATTTACCGTTCGGCATTGTCGATTTTCAAAGTGTCGTCCAGTATCCGCTCTGGACGACACTTTTTCTTTTGAAATACATATAATTATTTGTTTTTATTGGATAGTCATTCCGTCTTGTCTTGACCGGATAGTTATGCCGTGTATGTTGGTAAGGAATCATGTTTTTATGGAAAAAATACCATTACTGTCTTCGTCTTTATTCTGTTTTCCTGGCGAATTTTAATTCTATCTGTCTGATGAAAAAGTTGTTGAATGTATTTGGGCTGGCATGTGCGTGCACCATGATGCTGGCGGCTTGCGGAGGTGGCGGTTCATCATCATCCGTCGAAGACAATATGGACGATTCCGGTACGTCGGAGGAAGAAGTATCGGAAAATCCTGCTCCCGACAACTTGGTGTCATTAAGTATTTCCTGGAAGGACGGGAAGGTGCCGATGACGATGACTTTCTCAGAGGAAGCCGTTACCGGGCAGATTGGCGATAGTTCCGGGAAGATGGTTGTTTACCGCGGTCGTTATCAATATGTGCGTGCTGCGTCTGCGAATGAAGAATCGGCATTGCGCATGCTGATCGAATATGCGGATGACAATGTGAAAAAACAGGTCCTTTTGGAACTTGCCCTTAAGTTTACGAAGGATGGACCTGTCGCCATTCGTGGCCATATGACGGTGTTAAATGATGGTTCTCAAACGGTTATTCCTCCGTCGCCTGGTGAATTGGAACCTGGCGAACCGCCTCGGGAGGAACAAGACAATCCGTCCGGGAAGGAATGGGCAACTTTACCGGCAGGAACCGTTTTGTCGATGGTTCCGGATGATGCTTCGGGGGAATTGATTTCTTTTTCCTGCGAAGTGGAATCAAGCAGCGGGACTTCATCCGGAAGAATGCGTTTGAACGATGGCACCGGTTCTTCCGGAAGTTCGGCGTTCCTGTTTCAAAAATCCGGTACACAGGCATATTTCGTAACTTCATTCGTTTATTCTGAAAGTACCGGTAGCCCGGAAGCTCCGGTTGTTTATAAGCAGGCGGATGTGCAGATTCATCTGGACTTGAAGCCTACCGACGCAACGGCGGAAAAACTCCCTGCGCGTATAGAAGGGATTTGCTCTTCCTATACGCTCAAAATCTCATCCAAGAACGGAATTGCCGGCAACGGTCAAACGTATTCCGGCAGAGGAACTTTCTCTATTCAATCGAGATGACGCCGAACGAACTTTTTCTATTAAAGGTGCGATAACGTCTTCCTAGGCGGGATTAATTGTATGGGTATCAAGTCGTTGTTTTTTCATCTGCTGTCCGTTGTCGGAGCCGTCGTCTGCCAGATGCAGATGGCGGTAGGGGAGGAGTATGTGATTTCACGGCTCCAAGCCAAAATAGTTCCCGAGAACCACTATACGTTTACAATGCCGGAAGGCGGTGAAGTGGAAGGGTGGATATCTGGGGAAAAAAGAGCCCGGAAAGGAGATGTATTGTTGAGGATCAATCCCAGGCAGTTGGAACGCGATGAAGCCAATTTGAAGCTGCGCCTGGAACGGGATCGTTTGACGATGGAAGAAAACCTGGTGGAATTGGAGCGCCAGCGGGAGGAATTGGCCTTTTTGCTCGGATTGAACGAAAAGCAGAGACAATTCCTTCAGAAAGATTCTCCGAAGGTGAATCATAAATCCCTGCAAATTATCGATGGGAAAATCGAGTTGGAGAAGAAACGGGCCGCGTCGGAAAGACAAAATGCATTGTCGGAGTTCGAAGAAAAGAAAAAACGTTATGTGGTAGAGATGCCGTTCGATGGCAAGTTCCAGTACCACTTCGTTCTTCCGGAACGTGGATTGGAACCGGTGATGCGTTCATCGTCCGATCCGGTGGTGTCGGTTATAGATGACTCAAGGATGTATATTGCGGTGGTGATGTTCGATCCGGATTTGATCCATATTGCCCCGGATCGCTTGAAGGCGCGCGTCCACTCCGGTGGAGGGAATGTCCTGGTGGGGAAGTTTGCCTATCAAAAGGTGGAAAAGGGACAGAACGAACCGGTGTTGACGTATTTTTTCCGCTTGGAAAACAGTCAGTGTGAGGAAGCATCCAGGATGATTGGGGCGAATTGCGTGGCCTCTCTGGCGTATGTTGTAAAGGGGCCGTTTTTGTATAAACATAAACTGGACTTGATTGTTCAGGCGGAGAAGTCGGATTATCACTCCTGGGAGGAGTTGGTTTCCAGGTTGTATCCGGGGTACCGGATTGAGTTCAAGGGGGATACTCATTTGGGCCTTGTTCCCGTAGAGGAGCGGAAGGTTGGTTTCCGGGAAGGGGTATGAAATCTTTTCCATCGGTTTTGTTCTATCTAACCGTGGATACTTTGCACCGTTGGGTGATGCGGGTGTCCAATCCTCTGGCACGTTTTCTCGTGGTGTTTTGCCTGGTCTTTTGTGCGTTGACGGTGTTGTCGCATTACCTTCTTTCCGCACGTACTCTAGAGGGGCAGATCAGGAAGAATGGCGGAGATATGATTGTGATGGCGCGGTATTGTCCTTCTTCGGAGGTTGCTGCGTTGGATCCTCTGGAGGGGATGCCCCGGTATGCCGGTGGACGCGAATGCGTGATCCTGAATGAGTTATTTCAGAATGCAACGATTCGGGACAGGCGTTTCAAACTGGTGGAATATCCGTTATGGGGTGCGGGCTTGTTCCAGGGGATGGACGTGAGACCGGATAACGGCGTGTTTGTGCTTCCTCCGCGTTCGGAACCGGGAGCGTCACCGGAGGAAGTCATGGTGGCCAACCATCGTGTCCGGGCTGTCGTGGTACCCGAATATGCGGCTATGGCATTACGGAAGATTTATCCGAATGGCGGTGTGTTTGTACCGGAAGGCGTGTTGTCCGCTCTAAAGATGCGGACGGGGTTGACAAGAATGTATATGTTCCGGTTCGAACAGACGGAAGTAGCTTCGATGAGGGTATTGGAGAAACGGCTTCTCAAGCTGATTGAACTGGATGGTTGGAGCGCCCAGGTACGCAGCAGTCTTGAGTTGTTGGAGGAATTGGAGACTACCCGAGCCAGCCAACAGGTGTATCGCATGGGGATTTCTCTCGGTATCGGGGTGATCGTGTGCGTGTTGCTGACGTCGATTTCTTCGATGGAGTTTCGGCAGAATGAGTACATTTATGCGTTGATGAATAGTTTCGGGGTGAATCGCCTCTTGCTGGTGGCTGTGTTTATGGTGGAGAATTGCGTACTTGTTTTCGGGGCTCTGGCGTGTGCCGTGACTTTGTTCCATGGTCTGAGCGGTTTCTTGGTGAAAGAGTTTCTGAAAATGCCGGGGATGACTCTGTCTGTGGTGGATATGCGGGATGACATCGTTTTACTGTCCGTATCGCTGTTGACGTGTATTGCCGTTTCGACAATTCCGATTGTATGTGCTGTTTTCCGCCCCGTGGGGTGTGTGTTGAAATGATTGCGAGATGCCATGAAACATTTGAATTCCTGTGTCAGTGTCATGTTGTGCGCGATAATGTGCGGTTGTTCCGTGGATCGTCGTGTGGAAGATGCCTATGAAACTCTCCGGCAGACATACGACAACCTTCCGGATTACGAGAAAACCTCTTTCCGGGAATTGACATGGACTGAGGCATGCAAGCTTGCCCTGGCTCAAAATATTGAGCTGCAGCAATCGGCACATGATATTGAGAAGGCACGTTACGAAGTGCGTAAGGTATATCTGGATGTGATACCCTTGGTGAATCTAGGGTTTTATTATAACAAGTATCTGTTTGGCGGCGGCAATAACTACTATGACTCCCGTGATCACGATTACGACATCAACGTGATTTTCAATCTGCCTTCCCTGACGCAGTTGCCGATGAACCGCTACACGGCTTTGCTCTCCCTCTTCAGAGCGGAGAAAAATTACGATTTGAAACGACGCGATGTAACCGCCCGCCTCTACAAGCTGGCCCGTTTGTCGGCTTTGGCCGGAGAGCAGTACCGGGCGGATTGCACGGATGCGGAATACAGGCATGTATCAAAAGCTCAATTGGAACGGCAGCGTGAGATTTCCCTGCGTTCCGAATGGAAGGAGTGGGGAACTCTTTTCAATGATTTCCGTTTTCGTTGGAAAATCAAGCCTGAGTCTATTCCCCGGATGAATTGGAGGCGGTTCCGTTTCTGTTCTCGGAAACCCGATCGGTTGGTTTTGATGAATATGGCATTGGAGTTGGAGGCATCCCGGCTGAGGAAGTTGGGTATTACGTTGAATTATTGGCCGGTTGCGGATGTCCATTTTTACAGCCCGCGTTTGTTCAACATGAGCGGAGGTCATGATTCCGGGTTTATGAGCGGCGGTAGCGATGTGCGGATGGATATGAATTTCTATTTGCGTCTGGATACGCAGTTGAAGAATTACCAAGCCTTGAAACAAACGAAGAAGGAATATTCCTTTCTGCTGGATACATTGCGCAATACTCTTCTGGATCGTCGGGAGAAGATATTGGCTCTGGTTGAAAGCGGACAGGAATATGAGGAATGGCGGGATACGATGGTATCGTACAAGGAATTTCTTTCCCGGATGGAGGACAGGAAACCGGCAACTCTCCGCAGGCAGATGGAGGAGGGCATGAAACTCGAACGCGATTGCCTGGTTCACGAAAAAGAACAAGTAGAACGCGAGTGCGCCATGATTCTCGAGTACGGACTTCCCGGTGAGGACTCCTGACTTGATTTTTTCTTTCTTAAGAAGGGATCAACGTACCGGACTTTCCCGGATGAGTCGGTGACTGAGATATTCTAAATTGCGTATCCGGCATGTCATGGATGATAGGATTCTTCGTTGCGGGAAACAGATGAGTATGATCTAATCCCGCGAGATATGAATACAACCCCTTTACAGCAAGATTTGCTTGATGCAACGACGACTCTTTGCAACGCTCTTGCCCAATCCCCCCAGATTATTGCGGCCAAGGCCCGCATCGGCTTGTTCTTCCAGAACCCCGACGCAACCAAGTTGTTCGAGGAAGTGAATGCTTACGGAGAAGAACTTCGTTCCAAACATCTTGCCGGCATGCCTCCGACCGAAGAGGAAATCGAAAAATTCGACAAACTTCGTGCCTCTGTCATCGAAAATGAATTGGCCCGCGGTTTCCTGGAAGCCCGCCAGTCTGTAGACGGTCTTCTTGCCACGATCAACCAGTACCTCGGTATGTCCATTGATATGGGGCGCGCACCAACTCCCGAAGAAGTGGAAGAATCCGCCAAGCGTGCAGCCAGCGCTTCCTGTTCCTGTGGTGGCGATTGTGACGGCGACTGTTCCTGCGGCGGTGACTGCCAGTGCGAAGGCGAAGGCCACGAACACGGCGACGACTGCTGCTGCAAGCACTAATCCTGTAATTTGAATTCAATTATTAAACAAGCGACCGTTCCGGCAATCACATGCGGAACGGTCGCTTGTTGCATTTGAACGGTGTACCGGGTCGGCGGTTACTTCATTCGCACTTCATAGCCGAGTTCCTGCAACATGGCGATATCGTCGCGTGTGGAAACGCCTGCCGTTGTCAGCATATCGCCGGAAATGGCGGCATTGGCACCGGAGAGGAAGGCTTTTTTACCGTGGTCGCTCATGGTGTTGCGCCCGGCGGCGATACGGACAGCTCCATCGGGGATGATGAACCGGACGATGGCGATAATACGGAGTTTTTCTTCCTCTGTCATCGGGGTGAGATTTTCATAAGGCGTTCCGGGGATGGGGGAGAGAAAATTAATGGGGGTGGATTTGATTCCGAGAGCGGCGATGTCCATGAACATGTCGATGCGGTCCTCCATGGTTTCCCCGAGTCCCATGATGCCGCCGCTACATACTTCAAGGCCGGCTTCCATGGCCCATTTGATAGTTTGGATTTTTTGATCGTACGTATGCGTCGTACAAACGTCGGGAAAATGGCGGCGGGAGGTCTCCAGATTGTTATGGTAGCGGGAAACTCCTGCTGCTTTGAGTTTTTTACAATGTTCCAGTGAGATCAATCCATGAGAGGCGCAGAGTCCCAGGTTGCACTCGTCGCTCATAAGGCGGTAGGCGTCGCAGAGCTGGTCGACATCGGCATCACTGAGGCGTTTGCCGGAGGTAACGACGGAGTAACGGAGAATGCCGGCTTCTTCGCAGCGTCTGGCTCCGTCTAGGATGGTTTCCCGGGGGAGCAGGGGATATTCGTCCACGGCTGTATTGTAGTGAGCGGATTGGGCGCAGTATTTGCAGTTTTCCGAACACCTTCCGCTGCGACCATTGATGATGGTGCAGAGGTCGAAGGTATTGCCGCAGAAATGTTCGCGGATTGCATTGGCTGCCTGGCAGAGTTCTTCAAGGGGTTCCGTGCAAAGCTGGAGAAGCTCTTCCCGGGTGCAGGACTGGCCTGATAATACTTTGTCAAGAAGGGAAGCGGTCAAGGTCATCTTGCGGAGAGACTAACCCTTCGTTGCGTACCGTCAAGAGACAAAAAAAATTGCCGGTACATTTTCCGATTGGACTTGACTCCCCCGAAAATTCGGGTAAATCATTTCGCACTTTAGAAGCATGCTTCATAATTATTATGAATAACAATCCTCGAATTTCATTTTTGCTCAAGATGATCACGGATCGTGTGGAAACGATGATTACCCGGGAATTGGCATTGGAGCATGTGACGGCCGCGCAGGGCAGGGTATTGGTTTATCTGATTTCCAGGGATGGCGAATTGGTGTCACAGAAGGATGTGGAGCAATACCTCGGTGTTTCGCATACGACGGCCAAGGGGATTGTCCGTCGGTTGGAGGAGAAGGATTTGGTCAAAACATCCTTCGATAACGAAGATGGGCGGGTAAAAAATATTTATCTGACGGAACGCAGTCGCATGATGGACCAAGCTGTCGTCAGGCAGATTGCCGCAATTGAGGATATCCTGCTGCGGGGGATTAACCCGGAAAAGAGGAAAGCTCTGGGGAAAATGTTGCAAGACATGTACGACAATATCAAATAACGGTTTCCGCAATGTCTGTTTCGGCAGCAAAAAACATGAAGATCGCTTCGATCCTATAATTTTCCATTCAAGAATATGAAAGTAGAACACATACTGGTGATAGCCCTGAGCGGGCTGGTTGTCGGCACGCTGGGCGCGTGCAGGGACGGAGGCGGGAAAACGGCATCCATGCAGCAGCGTGAGATGCATCCGATCAAGGTATCCGTGATGAATATGGTCCAGCAGACGGTGGATTTGAAGTCGTCGTGGTTCGGGCATTTGCGGGGTGTGGAGCAGGCGGATATCAGACCCCAGGTATCGGGAACCTTGCTTCGCCAGATTTATTGGGACGGATCGATTTGTGAGAAGGGAGAACTCCTGTTCGAGATTGATCCGTCCACGTACCAGGCTGCAGTGGATCAGGCTGAAGGCAATCTGGCGGCAGCGAAGGCCAGCAAGATGCAGGCGGAAGCTGCACGGAACCGCGCCTCCCAGGATGTGGAGCGCTATGACAAGCTGATTAAGACGGGAGCCATTTCGGAAAAACTGTTCATGGATGCCCAGCAGACGCTGAAGGAAACCCAGGCTGCTTTGGAACAAGCCGAAGCCGGTATCAAACAATCGGAAGCGGCTTTGGATAATGCCAGAATCAACCTCGAACGCACCAAAGTGAAAGCTCCGTTCCGAGGACTGGCCTCTAAATCGAATGCCAGTGTCGGAGAATTGCTTTCGGCCAATGGAACTCCGTTGACGACCATGTCGTCGATCGATCCTATTCGCGTGGATTTTTCCGTAACGGGAAAACAGGTTCTCAACCGTTTGCTTGATGGACGCGTGGACGTGAAGAACGGACGCATGGGAGATATGGGCAAGTTCGAACTGATTTTGGAAGATGGAACCGTGTTTGAAGAAAAGGGAACGGTTGTTTCCGTGGACAGTGAAGTGAGCCGAGCCAGCGGTACCGTGAATTTCATCGGCCATGTTCCCAATCCCGGTTTCAAGCTGCGTTCCGGAATGGCAGTCCGCGTGCGTGCCGTCACCGGTCAGGAAGAGAACGCCCTGCTGGTGCCGGTACGTGCTCTCGTGTCGGCGATGAGCCACCGCAATATTTACGTCGTGGCTCCGGACCAGACTCCTCGCCGCATCGATGTCCAACTGGGGGATACTCTAACTCTCGACATGCCCGATGGCAAGGGCGGTACGGCTCCCATGCTGATGCAGATTGTTACGGGAACGGTGAAGCCGATCGCGGAATCCTTGAAGGAAATCGGCTATGACAAGCCCTCCGACGCCCCGGTCATCGTGGAAGGAGGCATGATGGCCGCCCAGTATTCCAAAGTGAACGACATGATGCGCGCGCAGGGAGCCCAGGGGGGCTTCGGTACTGTCATCCCGACTCCGTTTGTCTACACCAAGCCGGTTTCCACGACTCCCTCCATTACCGCCGAGTAAGCCATGAGTGCGTTTTTTATCAAACATCCCGCCATTGCGGCGGTAATTGCTATTGTCACCACCCTGCTCGGGCTGGTATGCCTAGGGAATCTTCCCATTTCCCAGTATCCGGAAATTACGCCCCGTACGATTCAGTTGCAGGCTATGTTTCCTGGGGCCAATGCACAGGCTGTAGCCGACTCCGTGGGGACGCCCCTCGAACGTCAGATTTCCGGTGTGCAGGGGATGGACTACATGACATCCGTGTCTTCCAACAACGGGGTTTACAATTTGTCCGTCGTGTTCGAGCCGGGTTCCGATCCGGACATCGACCAGGTGCTGACGAACATGCGATACGGGCAGGCTTCTTCCCAGCTTCCCCAGGAAGTGCAAAGCACCGGGGTGACGATCAAGCAGCAGCCGGGGCTTCCGTTGCTCATGTATTCTTTGACGTCGCCAGACGGAAGCTATAACTCCGTCGACTTGGCAAACTATGCCCAGGTGAAGTTGATCGACGAACTCAAACGCGTCGAGGGGGTCGGTGAAGTTCAGGTCTATGGGGCGGGGCGTTATGCCATCCGCATCTGGCTGGATACGTCGAAGATGACTCACTACGGCATTTCCATCGGAGAAGTCCGGGGCGCTATCGTCGCCCAGAATACGACGAATCCCGGCGGCAAGATCGGGGCAGACCCCGTACCGGACGGACAGGAACAGACCATTACCGTACGTACCCATGGACGTCTTTCCGAACCGCATGAGTTCGAAGATATCATTATCCGGCAGAACGGCGAAGAGATTGTCTATCTGCGGGACATTGCCAAGGTGGAACTCGGGGCGGAAGACTACTCCGCCATGGGACGCCTGAATGGAAAAATGGCTGCCGCCATCGCCATTTTCCAGGCACCCGGTTCAAACGCCATTGCTACGGCGGATCGTGTGAGAGCGTTGCTGGATGCCAAAGCTCCTTTGATGCCGGAAGGTATTTCAGGACGGGTTTCTCTGGATACGACGACGGCGGTTCGTTATTCGATTGAGGAAATCAAGCATACGTTGATCGAGGCCATCATTCTTGTCGCGTTTGTGGTGTTCATTTTCCTCCAGAACTGGCGGGCGACCCTGATTCCGCTGATTGCCGTGCCGGTGTCATTGATTTCCACGTTTTGCATATTCCCGCTGCTGGGATTCTCGCTCAACACGATTTCCCTGTTGGGAATTGTGCTGGCAATCGGCCTTGTCGTGGACGATGCCATTGTGGTGGTGGAAGCCGTACAGGAGCACATCGACAAGGGGATGAATCCCCGCATGGCTTCGTTTGCCGCCATGCAGGAAGTCTCCGGTCCGGTGATTGCCATTGCCTTGGTACTGGCGGCAGTGTTCCTTCCTTCCCTTTTGCTGGAGGGGATAACCGGTACGCTATTCAAGCAGTTCGCGGTGACGATTGCCATATCGATGCTGATTTCCGCTTTCAATGCTTTGACTTTATCTCCCGCCCTGTGTGCCGTTTTGCTCAAGCCCAAAGGGAAGTCCCATAGCATTCTGGCGCCGTTTCACCGTTTATTCAACAAATGCTACGGCAAAACCGCCAATGGCTACACACGCATTTGCGGGGGGCTGGCCCGCAAGCTGGTATTGTCCATTCCTCTGTTGTTTTTGTTCTGGGGTGCGATCAAGCCCGTGGCTGATCATGTACCCGGCGGGTTCCTCCCGGACGAAGACCAGGGCTTCCTGCTTGCGTGTTTGATTCTCAAGCCTAATACGTCATTGCAGGTTGCCTACGAACAGGACAAGAAATTTGAAGAAGCCCTTCAGGACCCCTCCGTCAAAAATTTGACGACCGTTGTGGGGATCAACATTCTCAACGGTGTCCAGACTCCTGGAGCTTGTATCGCCTTCGTTGAACTCAAAGACTGGAGCGAGCGAGCCGAATCCGCATCGGAACTGGCCCGCAAATTCCAGGGGAAGGTTGCCATGGCCGGTCTGGATGGAATGGCCATGGTGCTGGAACCTCCGGCCATTCCCGGCGTCGGTACCGCTAACGGCGTGACCATGGTGCTGGAGGATCTGGAAGGCCAGGGCGTACCCTTCCTGTACGGCCAGGTGAAGGCCTTTGAGGAAGCGGCTTCCAAGCGTCCGGAAATCATGATGTGCATGGACATGATGATGGCCGACATGCCGCAAAAATACATCAATCTGGACAGAGAAAAATGCAAGTTCCACAAAGTGGACATCGACGTAGCCAACGGCATTCTCGCCGCTTACAACGGGTCTTCTTTCGTCAACTACTTCAACGCTTTCGGCCAGCAATGGCAGGTGTACATCCAGGCTCAGGGTGAAGATCGCATCAATCTGGAAAAAATGGACGGGTTCTTTGTGACCAATGGCGATGGGGTCCGGGTTCCCCTCTCTTCTCTGGTGAATGTCCAGGAGATTGAGGATACGGAATTCGTCATGCACCATAACATCTACAATGCTGCTAAACTTAACGTGATGCCCAACCCCGGGTACTCTACACAGCAGGTGATGGACGCATTGGAAGAGGTGTTCCATGAAACGATGGATCCGACCAAGATCGGTTTCGACTACCAGGACATGAGCTTCCAGGAAAACAAGGTGCGCAACAGTATCGGCCTCGGTGCGATTTTTACCATGTCTTCCATTTTTGCCTTCCTGATCCTGGTGGCTCTGTACGAAAAATGGACCTTGCCCCTTGCCGTATTCCTGACGGTGCCGATTGCCGTGCTGGGCGCTTATCTCGGGCTCTACTGGCAGGGAATGGATCTGACTCTCTATGCCCAGATCGGCCTGGTGATGCTGGTAGGGCTGGCCGCCAAGAATGCGATTCTCATTGTCGAATTTGCCAACTTGGAGATGGAGCGTGGCAAGAACCTGATGGATGCGACGCTGGCGGCAGCCAAGCTGCGGTTGCGTCCGATCCTGATGACGTCCTTTGCCTTCATCCTGGGGTGTATTCCGCTGATGATTTCGTCCGGTTCCGGAGCTCTGGCCCGCAATGCCATCGGTACCGTCGTGGTCATTGGCATGGGAATGGCAACCTTGGTGGGCGTATTTTTGATCCCCTGTTCGTACGTGTTTATCATGCGCTTGTTCCGCATTAAATTCTCACTTCATGAATTGAAGGAGGATCCGGACGAAGTGGGGGCTCGGGAATACCTGGCCGCCCATAAGAACGATTCGCCGGTTAGTTGACATCCGGTTCATTCCTGGTTTGATCGACCTGCGGCCCGTTCCCATCCTGTCATGGAAAAGGAACGGGCCTTTTTTATGCTTCGCTTGTTACACGCAATGAAGACTTGCGCAGGAAAAACGATCTGGGATAGTATCTCCTATATGAAGACGTATCGCCTGTTTGCCGGATTGTCCGTTATGTTGATGGCTGTTTCCTCTGTTGCCTCCGTTTCCGCCGAGGAAATTTCCCTGCCTAAACCTGTTACGACGGGAGGCATGCCTTTGATGGAGGCCTTGCAAAAGCGGGCTTCGGGCCGTAAGTTTTCCGACCGTCAGCTGACGCCGCAGGAAATGTCCAACCTGCTTTGGGCCGCTTGGGGCGTCAATCGAGAAGATGGCCGGCGCACGGCTCCTTCCGCCCGGAATATTCAGGAAATTACCCTGTATGTTTCCACTCGCGACGGCGTGTTTGAATACGATGCTCCTTCTAATTCCCTCCGAGTCATCATGAAGGAAGACATCCGGGCTTTGACCGGGGCTCAGCCTCTTGCGGGCAAGGCTGCTGTCAACATCATCATGGTAGCGGACAAGTCTAAAGTCAACTGGTCGGCTCCCGGCAATGAACTGGTGGACTATCCCTCTGTGGATTCCGGTTTCATCGGACAGAATATCTACCTCTTCTGCGCATCATCCGGTATGTCAACCGTCATCCGAGGTCTTGTCGACAGAAAGGCTCTGGGGGCTAAATTGAATCTTCCGGAAAACAAATTCGTTACGTTTGTCCAAAGCGTCGGTTTCCCGGAGGAGACCGAAAAGTGAATTTCCTGCAGCGTCTCGGCAGCAGGAATATGCGGGTGAATGTCAAAGCAAGGACCCAGGCGGCATGAAAGAAGGCCTTACCTTTTTGTCTTCTTCGCTGTATTGGAGTTTCACTCTGTACGGTTTGCTGCCTCTTGTTGCCGTGTACGGTTTGCTGCTGATGCGGGTTCATCCCGGGAAGGGAGCGGAGAACGTGGTCGCCTGCGTGTTTTTCGGGGTGTTCAGCGCATTGTTGGGCAATTCGGCCGCATACTTTTTGAACGGCATCGGTATCATGTGTGAAGGATATGGGTGGGGTATGCCGTTTTTGTGGGCATGGATTGCCGGGTATGCCGTGATGCACGTTATTCTGGCCCTGCTGCCCGGCAAGGTGTTCCATTACGTTTTCCCCTGGTGGGGCCGATGGATTCTAGGAATGGTAACCGCTGCGGTGTTGGCGGGAGTGTGGTATTCGGGGGTGTAACGGATGAATCGCTAGGAGGGGAATCATCCTATGGCAGACAAGAAGCTACCTCTTGATGACCTTTTGCCGCCAGGTCCCGTCGGAGACTTTGGACGGGAGTATTTTGCCAATCTTCCCGATGTGAAGCAGGATCCATTGACTCCTGATTCCTTCCTGCGGGAATCGGATCATTCCTGGTCGGAGTATGCCATGGCTTACCTTTTATGGTATCCCGGTATCGTCATCCTCCTCGCCCTTGCGGGAGGGATGGGAGTCTGGATGTTTTTCCGTTTTAGCCGGACAAGGGAATATGCTCACAGGCTTCCATGCGGGCATTGCGGGACAATGATGTATCCTTGTGCCCTCAATTGCCCGTACTGCGGTACTCCCAATCCGCATCCGGCCAAGCTGAACATGATCGGGTATTCCAAAATAGGAACCTCTATTCCTTCTGATGGCCGGGAAAGGCATGCGAATGTCTTGCGCAGTTTTCGCAGGTGTGCCAATTGTGGGGAAATCCTGACCAAGCCGACTCTGAATCAGATTTGTCTTTCATGCGGGACTCCCGTTCTCTCCTGTAATTCTCTTGTGCAGGGATACGATCAATTCGTGAGCCGGAGACGGTACTGGACCTATCCGATCGTATTTCTCGTTTCCTTCGTTCCGATTCTCGGACCGTTGCTGGTGTCGTCGCTGTACAAGCGGACAATTGTCAATCCCTATTCGCTGTACATGACGTTGCTGAAGGACAGTTCTTTGATGATGCTTCTGTTTGTATGCCGCCACCTGTTCCGCCTGCTGCCCATTGTAGGCAATTTTTTGATGCCCTTTTTGTGTGTTACCGAATACACGATTTACAGGAAAGCTTTCCTGCTCAAGGCTGAGAAGCGAGGCGGCCGGATGACGGACGAAGACGTCAATTCCTGCGCCCCAGAAAGCGCAGGAGGTATAGGAATAGGTTGATAAAATCCAGATAAAGTTCCAAGGCTCCCAGAATTGATGCCTTGGCAAATCCGATGCCGAGAAAATCCGGATTTTTGATGAGTTTCTGAGTATCGTAGGCGGTCAATCCTGCGAAGACGACGACTCCGATTCCGGAGAGGACGAGATCCATCATGCCATTCTTCATAAAGAAGATATTGACGACCATGGAAATGATCAGGCCGATCAGGGCCATAAAGAGGAAACGTCCCCAGCCGGAGAGATCTCTTTTCGTTGTGAACGCATAAACGGTCATGGCTCCGAACATGCTGGCTGTACAGATGAAGGTTGTAAACAGAGACGCCTGGGTATAGATCAGGAACACCGGTGTCAGGAAAAGTCCTTCCAATACCGAATAAACCAGAAAAAGGACCATGGCGGTAGGAGCCGAAAGTTTGTGGATAGCCGCAGAAAGAACAATAACCATGCCGAGAGTTGCGAGCATAAGTACAAGCATCGGTGTGAAACTGGATGTCAGGTAAGTAGCAACCTGATGCGTTTCAGAAGCCCATAAACCGACGAAAGCCGTTAGTCCGATACCGATGGTCATCCACAGGTAGACTCTCTGGAGAAATGCATGTATGGCAACTTTTTCACGGGATGCCTCAAGTGAGTAAATGGAAGTATCGTTCATTATAGTTTGTGGGAATTGAACCTTATCGGTCACTCTAGCCATAAGCCGGAACGAGACAAGACAATTCAGTTCCATGGCATTCTCACCTACTTTCAAAATTGGGGCAGAGTAGTTATTTGTAGACGGATTGTCGGGGGAGTGCAGTTCCGGGATAAGGTTTCAACGTACGACCGAATTGCTTTGCCTCATTTCCTCGGATATGGTGACGGCACTAATCGTCTTCATCTTCATCGTCAATCAGATCGGGTAATTCTTCCTTACCTTCGAGAGATTTCCTGTATTTGAGGATGACTTTGTTTGTCGAGAGGATAAAGAACAGGGCAATGATGATTTTGGAACAAGAGAGAATGTTGTATGACAACGGGGGAATGGTTTTGAAGTCGTACCAGGCCGAGATTCCGAGATAGGCGAAATTGAATAGAGTGAAGAGCATCCAGTAAAACAGACTATGGTTTATTTGTCTGAACCCTCGTACATTTCCTGCATGTAGAATATAAAGGATTCCGCCGCAGGCTATACAATACGAGGAGAGGATGATTCCTTGAATCAAATTGATATAGGGGATGGAGACCAGGGCGGGAAAGATGTGCATCAGATAGTGTGCGCTTGTTGCCAGTATCAGGACGAAGAAAAAGGTGGGAGAATACCTCTTCATGAACGGGGTACAATAGTCAAGGTGCCTTTCCAGAGAAAGAAGCTGGTACATGGAGATGAACAGGATCGAAAGGAATAACAGGTTGGAGAACCGTTCCAGATAGAGAATCAGGAGGTAAAGCGAGACGAGTGGATCGACGTTGGGTGCATATGCCAGCTCAGGATGGTGGAATAGGGGGAAGATCATGTCCATCATGAACATGAAAGCGGCACAGAGCGACCCGATAGTGAATACGAGGTAAATAAAGGCCCGGGGAAGGGGAATTAGGATGAAGGTACGGATATTCATAAAAACAGACGGGGAGAGAGAAACCGTTTGAATCTTTGTTCTTTAACACTGATAAAGCATGCTTTCTTTCAAAGCAAGCAAAGTTGATCTGATGGCAGGTAAATCCACAAAGAGTCCTCCTTCCGGAACGAGGCGGACTCTTTGAAATATTTGTTCCGTAAATTAAATACTACTCGACCGTATACCAGACGTAGCCTTTGGGTGGGAAGGTGACATCCAAGGTGATGCTGTAGTCCCGATTAAGGCGGCGGCGGATGGGATCAAGATCTTCCTTTTTAAGGGTGGCGTAGTCTGTTAGGCCGGTGTAGTACAGGGGGATGCGGATTTTACGGGTGATTTCCTTGTCCAGAGGATTGTAGAGCGAAATGAAGCCTTTCTGCTTCAGAGAGGGGTTGACGTGCATGATCCCGTCCCAGTCCTGGCCATCCGGGCGACGCAGATGGATGATGTCGGAGTCGAGAATGGGGCGGTATTTCTTGTAGAAGGAAACCCATTTTTTGACGAGATCGCGAGTCCTGTCGGTGTCGTAAATTCTTGGTCCGCGGTAGCAGGCCTGGACGCCGGCGCCGAAGAGATTTTTGAGACGCTGTTCGTAATGGTCGCGGTGTTCGTCGAGCGGTTCGATGGTGGCGGCCGCTCCTCCTCCATGGTACTGGGTCAGAGGGACGAACATGAATCCCATGGTCGGCGATTTTTGCCACGTACCGTCATAAATGTTTTGTCGTTCGATGATTTCTTGCTGGGCTCGCGGCAGAGACCAGTTTGTTTCGACGTATCCCATCGGTGTTTTACTGGAACCGGAGAGGAAGTACCAATCGGGGACATTGAGGTAGATGCCGTTACTGCGGCACCAGTGGTAGAAATCTTTGATGATGTTCCACTGTTTCCATTGGGAGTCTTCGTATCCCTTGTGACCGGAATGTTCATGGGAGGCGCATGTATCCCCTGGGTAGGAACCGTCGTTTTCGAAGACATTCATTCCCGTGGTGATGAAGTAGTTGCGCAGGCGGTCAAAGTAGGTGTCTCCCCATTCCGAGGCCAGACAGGGGGATTTTCCGAAGCGGGAACCTTCTTCACGGGAGACGGCGGGTTTGCCGGTCTTGGGACTGATGGCTGCATCGGCGTCCTTGGCTCCACGACTGGCCAGCAGGGAGTAGCCGCCAATGGCGATGCCTTTGGCCTTGGCGTACCCGGCAATTTCTTTCATGCTTTCCAAATACCCGGGGTCTGTGTTTTCGATGTTGAAGCCGCTGCCGAAGGTCATGATGACCATTTCGAACCCGACCTCGGCGCACTGGTCGATGACGTTGCGCAGGGCAGCCGGATCGGCATTGCGGACATGCATGAAAACCGGGTTTTCCTGAACCCACGGGGACATCATGCGCCAGAATTTGCATTCTGCCAGGCCGCGGCGTTCACGATCGGTGGAATCGCGCATCATCTCGAAGGTGGTGAAGGATTTCCAGGTATCACCCGGGGCGATATCCGTATTCGGGCCGATGGGCAGGGTGGTTTCCAGCCGGGCGGGCTTGTATTGGCCGTAGTAGCGGATACCGGTGTATTCGTATTCCGGATGGTCAAAGACCCAGCGGACGGCGGGGTTGTCCTTCATGGCCTCCATGTCGCCCCCCATGGCGTAGTCGGTGACGACGAAGAGTTGGGTGAAACGGTCGATGTAATCGCGGGGAGCGTCCGTCTGGACGGGAGACTTGCGGTAGTTTTTCGTGTAAGTACCGGGCGGCTGGGCCAGCATACGGATTTCGTGCGGCTCGCCGTAGTGGACTTTGGGGGCGGTATCCGTCATGGCGAGGATTTCCGCCTTGAATGAATTAAGAGTGACAGGGCTTGTTCCTTTGTTTGTAATTTCCAGTTTTTTGGACAGGATAGGTGCTCCGTCATAGAGTTCGTAAACGATGTTGATTGTTGTGTTCCTAAGCTTGTCAGGGGCTGTCGGCGGTGCTTTGTAGGTGAAAGTGACGCGCGTTCCCGGAGCGGGCCATGCGGTAGCGGTCGAGAGCCATTGGGGATTTTTTTTCCACGGGAAGCGTTCTACTGTTTTTTCGACTTTGTGGCTTTCGTAAATGAAGGCGTTGGGGTCGGCCTTCATTGTATCCAGGAAGTCCGGGGAAAGGTAATTGTTGACGGGCTGTCCGGTGAGACCTCCAACGCTGTATTCTTTGCCGTCAATGGTGACGACGGCTTCCGGACGGACGGCGCGGATTTCCGATTCTCCTGTCATGAGGTTGTTATAACCGACAGTGGCGCAGTTGGGGGTAGTGCGGAACACTCGTTCCATGAGGCCGTTTCCGATCACTAGTTGACCGCTACTGTCTGTGCGGGTGGTGGATTTGTAGGGCCTGCCGTCAATCAGCCAGTCAACGGATTCCGAAGAGACTACTGCTTCCGGTGGTCGGGCCTGGGATTGTGGAACAAGGGGAACTGCTGCCATTCCGAGCAGCAACAAAAATGGGGATATGCCGAGGGGTTTCAATTTCACAACGGTACTACGGCGACAGGACAGGATCTCTTTCATCTATAATGTACATGGGACGCTATAAGGTCAAAAAGACACGGAATGGCCGTGCCGGATGGGAAAATTTACGGTAGACTCTCTCTCGGAAAGGATTCCGTTCCGTTTTGCAGATTCCCAATCATGGCTGGCTCGGTTTTTTTGTGCCTCTGAATGTGCGTGCACTCCGCATTTACTGGCTGGGACAGGCGTGTTCCCTGATCGGGATGTGGCTCCAGGTGACGGCTATGGGGATTCTTGTTTACGATTTGTCGCATGGATCGGGGACGGCCGTCGGGTTTTTGGCGGCGTTGAATGCGGCTCCTTTCCTGTTTGGCGGCATGGCTCTAGGTGCTCTGGGGGATCGTTTTGACCGGCGGAAACTTTTGATGGCGGTTCAGCTTGTCCAGATTGCCGTGGCGGGCATCCTGTGGTTGTTGGGATGGAGCGGGATTCTGGAACTATGGCATTTATATATGGCTGTGTTTTTGCTGGGAGTGATGCAGTGCGTTGCCTTTCCGTCCCAGCAGGCTTTCGTGGGGGATTTGTCTCCGAAAGGGATGCTGCTCAAAAGCGTGGGCATGTATTCCCTTGTGTTCAATGTGTGCCGTTCTGTCGGCCCCCCTTTGGGGGGATATGTAATTGCCGGATTGGGGGCGAATTATGCCTTCGGTCTGAATGCCCTGTGCTGTATCCCCCTGGTAGGTTGCCTGGCTGTTTTGAGGGGGATGTATGTTCCGGAGTCTGTGGGGATGGGGCGCAGGGTCGGGGAAAACGTGCGGTCGGGATCCGGCCTATTGATTGTCTGGAGGGACGGACGTTTGCGCATGATTCTCATCAGTGCCTTGATCCAGAATCTTCTGGGGCAGTCGTTGTACCAAATTGTCCCGGCGTTGACGTATGGCAATCCCTCGGCAACGGGGGCTCTTCTGGGAGCGGTCGGAGCTGGTGCCGTTTCGAGTATTTTGTTTGTGATGCCGTTTTTGCGGTATAGTCCCCGGATCGGTTTGAATTTGTCCTGCGGCACGCTGTGGATGGGCGCTATGTTTGCCTTGGCTGGCATAGTACCGATGCTTCAGGTTCAAACAGTTTGTTTTTTCCTGGCGGGTGTGGCGACTTCTGCCTTGTTTGTGACGACGTCCTCGACAGTTCAATTGTTATCTCCTGCCGGGCACCGCTCCCGCATCCTGGGACTATTCACCATAGTAACGATTGGCGCCCAGCCGTTGGCCGCCCTGTGGTGGGGGGCTCTTCTGGACCATATCGGCGTGCCGTCCCTGCTTGTTTTTGTCGGCATAGTGGAAGTGGTTCTTTCCGTGGGGATGCTACTGGTACCGTTCTGGCCCCGGTGGAAGATGGAGGAACCGGAGAGTTGAGTTTCCGGCATCTCATGGTTTGGCAGGATTGTCGGAATCTTTTGCCGGCTTTTTTGTGGAATGCGTCAGGGAAGGAAGATTGAGGGAGAGGACAGGTTCATGTAGTTTTCCCGGATTTGTATCAGCCACCATTCCGGAGGACAGTCACGGAAAAGAGAGCAAAGATACCGGAATGCCGGAATGAGATTCCCGGTGTAGCCGTCTGTTTCCGGCAGGAGGCGTTCCGGAGGAAGGCTGCGGATAGCGGCGTGGCAGGATTCGTCCATGAGTTGGCGGCTGCCGACGGAGAAAAGGGCATTGTGTTTGAGCAGGGGGGAGACGTGTTCGGACGGACCGTGCCATGCGTGGACGAGCAGTCGGGGAGGAGGAAGTTCATCAAGGATTTTGAGAACCGGTCCCCAAGCCCGGACACAATGCAAAGTAACGAATCGGTTTTTTTCCCGGGCGATACCGAGATGAGTGCGAAAAGACTTTTCCTGAGCTTCTTGGGGGATGCGTGGGCGACGGGCCTTGTCCATGCCTGTTTCTCCGACACCGGCCATGGGGAATTCATCCAAAAGTTCGGTGAGGCGCTGCCAGTGGATGTCGCTGGCGTTCCCGGCGTGCCAGGGATGGATGCCGAATGAGGGGATGATCCGTTCCGGGTACTGCCTTGCCAGGGATGCCAGAGTGTCCCAGTCGTTGGGCTCTGCAGAACAAACGATGGATGAGGCGGCTCCGGGAAAGGGAAAATCCCGCCCGTTCGTCTCAAACGGGCGGGGAAGATGAGTGTGCGCATCCGGCAGCCCGGGCGGTATTTCGGAGGGGTAGCCGGCCATGGTTTCCGCAGGTGGTGTTTAAATGAGCTTCAGACGGGCGAGATCCTGTGTATCGACAATGCCGACCGGCTTCTTTTTGGCGTTGAGGACGACGAGGTCGTCGATCCTGCGGCTGCTGAGAGCGCGGATGGCCTGGGTGGCGAGATCGTCTTCCAGAACGAAGACCGGTTCGCGGGTCATGAGTTCTCTGACAGGCATGGCACCGGCATTGACGTTTTTCTGGTAGGCTCGCACAAAGTCTCCATGGGTAAAGACCCCGGCCAGTTCTCCGGTCGGTGTAATCAAAATGGTTGCACCGGCACGGCTGTCCGTCATAGCCTGGAGACAGTCGGTGACCGTGGAGTCTTCCGGAAGGATAGCGATTTCCGGAGGTTTACGCATAATATCTCCCACTTTGGTAAGCAGGGCTCGCCCGAGTGAACCGCCGGGATGGCGTTTGGCAAAATCTTCCGCCGTGAAATGGCGATCTTCCAGGAGAGCCATGGCAAGGGCGTCTCCCATGACGAGCATGGCGGTGCTGCTGGACGTGGGGGCCAGGTTAAGGGGGCAGGCTTCACGGCTGACTCCAGTATCGAGTACGATATCGGAGTACTTGGCCAGCGAGGATCCCATGTGCCCCGTCATGCCGATGATGGGCATATCGAAGCGTTTGAGGAAGGGGAGAAGATTGAGCAACTCAACCGTCTCGCCGGAGAAGGACATGGCAATACAGACATCTCCGTCGCAGACGACTCCCAGGTCTCCGTGAAGGGCGTTCTGGGAATCCAGCATGACGGTAGGGGCTCCGGTGGAGTTCAGGGTAGCGACGATTTTTTGACCGATATTGCCGGACTTGCCAACGCCCACCACGATGATCTTATGTCCCTTGGCGAGGGCTTTAGACATGACGGTGATGGCTTTATCAAAATTTTCGTTCAATCTGGAGGCAACACTCTGGAGTTCTTCGATCTCCATATTGAATACAGCTTGGGCTCTATTGAGATGATTCATGGTTCCCCTCCATGATGCTGTTAATTTGTCTCAAGGTCAAATTTTCTATGCGTTTCTGGCATGAATCCCGAGAAGATTTTTCGAAGGATCAGGTCGTTTTTCGGAGGGTGGCCTTTGTTTTTTTATTGATCCTTAAGAGGAGCCCCGTTCTAAACGATTGCATGACGAGGAGGCGGTTTATTTCCGGTGGGTGTGGAATCAGTCCGGATTTATGGATGATAACAAAGGGCTGCCTCTGTGAGTGAGACAGCCCTTTGGCAGGAAAGGAATGGATATTCCCGGGTTAGTCCTTGTTTTTGCCGGAGGCAAAGGCGACGAAGAACATGGCCCATCCGGAGAAGATCAATTCACAGGCGATGACGGTTCCCAGAAACCATGCGGCCGATTGCGGAAAGGTTGCAACGATGATGATACCGAGGCCGAGGGTGATGATACTGTTGAAAATCAGCCATCCTTTACCCGGAACTTTGCCGACGCGCATGCTGGCGAACAGGCGGAAGATTCCTCCGAATACGAGGAACCAGCCGATAACCAGAGTGAACGAGGCCATCGCGAGGATCGGATTGAGAATTGCCAGAACACCCACGATTGCATAGATGATTGCCGAAACCAGGTTCCACCATCGAGAAGCGGATGTGTTGGTTTTGAACACCCGGAACAGGCGCAGCAGAGCCGCTGCGACAAACAGGATCCCGATGACCCACATGGAGGCTGCCCCCAAGGCAAAGGGGATGCTTAGGGCAATGATGCCGAGGATGATTTCAACAATGCCTATCGTACCTGCAACCCATGGGGTGAGGATGGAAAAACGGGGATCTTCCGATGATGTCTTTTCTGTCATGGTTTCTTACTTGGTTGAAGGGATAGACACCAGGGAGGAGATGAACGTTCGATTGGTCAGTTATTTTTTGGCAGCCTCGGATGTTTCTTTTTTGTGAAACTGGGGAGCCATGTGGCGGATGGTATCGGGCGTGATGGTGAACGTCGTGGGGCCACTGGTTCCGGTCTGGTCGGCGGGAACCGTGTAGGAATAAGCCAGTCCGGGGAAGTTGCCCACGGTTTCCGGCATGACGTATACCATTACGGCGAGGGGCCCCGGCTTGCCCCCCGGAGCGGGAGAGATGGATAGATCGATGGTGTTGACGCCGTTCCTCAACCCTCCGGAGATGACTTCTGCCATGCGGGCGTCTTCGAAGACATGATCGGATACATTATTGATGCGCGCCTTGACTGTGCGGCCGGGGCAGTCTACGAAGATTTTACCGATGTACTGCGGTACGGGGCAGACGACCGGTACGGGAGGGACGGTGCCGAGGGGTTGGAATCCGTCTTGTTCTTCAAGGACGGATGTATCGTGGTTGCGCAGGCGTTCACGGACTTTGGGAAGTTGGGCGAGGTTGAAGAATCGTGCCTGGTCGTACTTCCATTCACCTCGTTCGTTGGTGAAAAGGAGGACATAGGCGTTTTCCGAGGGAGCTCCGCCGATCCCCCAGTCCACTTTGCCGAAGTAGGTGGCGGCTGCCGTTGGCCCTTTGACGACAGTACCGATGTATCTCAACGGCAGGAGGGAGGGAGGGCTGATTTGCTGGTTGAAGAGGGACTGGGGCCAGGGACGCTTTTCCGAAACGGCCAGGTTGCGGACTTTGACCTTACGGTAGGCGGCGGTCGTCTTTTGCCAGCCGTCGTAGTTTTCACGGATCATGTGCTGTCGCCATGTATTGTACACGGTTTCCAAGTCGTTTTTGAGCTGCGCCTGGTTGGGTGTCGGTGCGGCAAATGCTGAAGCGGCAAAGCAAACCGCCGAACAAAGGACGGATAAAAAAATGCGATGTGTCATTCTGCTCGGCAATATGACATGACTCTTGCCCTGGAGGCAACACAAATGCATCATGATGTCGTTTCCTATGGATTTGCTGTCTCCCTCCGACCGGCTGGCTGAACACCGGTATCAAAAATTGCTTCGTTTGCAACCCGAGTTTGTCTGGCGTGAATTCGGGGACGGAGAAGTATTGAAGGCTCGGGTGTTTTTTCCCCCGGAACACAAGAGCGAGGATTCTGTTCCGGGAGTCGTTTTTTTTCACGGCGGCTTGTGGTCGTCATACAATGTTGTTGAGTTTGTTCCTTGGGCTCTGCATCTGGTGAGCCGGGGTGTTGCCTGCATCCTTCCGGAGTACCGTATGCCGGTGAATTACGATGTGGCTCCGCGTGATATCTTATATGAAGCCCGCGAGCTCTGGGCCTGGGTGAGAAGCAATGCCGTCGAGTTGGGAATGGATCCGTCCCGCATTACGGTGGCGGGGAGCGATGTTGGCGGCTTGATGGCTCTGCATGTAGCTCTTCCTGATGTTCCCAAACGCCGCCGTTGGTTCCGCAAAGCGCCTCCTTTGCCTCCGGGGCCTGCTTGTGTGGCTCTTTTCCGGGGAATTGTGGATACCGATGCCCGGATCGCAGACCGCGTTCTGCACGGGATGAACGAGGAAGAACGCAAGGCTCTGTCTCCCTCGCGTCGCCTTCGGAAGGGGTTGCCTCCCTTGTTTGCTTCGCACGGTGGACAGGACAGGATGATTTCTGCCCGGATGACGGAGGAATTCTGCCGGGAGTGGACGAAAAAGAAAAATGTCGGGCACTACGCCTACCTCGATCTTGCCGACCATTCCTATTATCATTTCAATGTGAATGCCCGTTACTTTGAGTTTCTCCTCAGCGAATGGGATACTTTTATGGTCGAACAGGGGATTTGGGAGGAAGACGACGGGGTTGACAATGTCCTGCTCTCGTGAGTACTGGTGATATATGTGAATGTCGGGAAAAGTCCTGCTTCGCCATTTTTATATTGTGGCCTCAAGATGTAAATGTATATTTTACATCAACTTGGAGATTTTTCTTTCCCTCTCTACGGATGATATTATCTATTCTTGCTAAATGATGAATATGTTGAAAAAAGTGGTTTTATTGGTACTGGCATTTTATTTGTCGGTAAAGGAAGTTCCAGCTCAAGAGCAGGTTTCTGCCTTTCCCGAGTGGAATCCCTCCTCAACCAATAGCGATGCCGCACAGCTGGATTGGGAAGGGGGTGTTCCGCAACTTGTTCATCCCAACGAGAATCTGGTCAATTTGTACAACATTGCCTGGAAGATTACTGCCTCCCGTACCCGAACGGGCAAGGATCTGAAGCCTGGCCTTCCTTCTTCTCCCTACCTGGATGAAAACGTTTACGACGATCAAATCTGGATATGGGACTCGGCATTCATGGTACTCTATTCCCGTTATGCACCATCGGTTTTTCCCGGCCTTCAAACTTTGGAAAATATCTATTATCCCATTCACAAACAAGTAGAAACGGGACTGAAAATATGCCTCCGGGATAACCCTCCCATTTTGGCTTGGGCAGAATGGGAAAACTATACGATGCTGGCGGATAAAAAACGAATCGCCCACGTCATGGATCAGGAAAATTTTCTGGAAAAACACTTTAACTTTTTCCAGAACGTGAAGAAAGGTGACATGCAACCCTATGCCAGCTATCAGCCTATCTTCCGGGGTATTGTGCGCCAGGCTCTCAATGGCAAATTGGTCGCGGAGGGAGAAGCGGATTATCAGGAAAAATACCCCTTCATCGGCTTTACATGGTCGCGTGGGGCTTCCGGAATGGACAATACGCCTCGCAATCCGGATTCTGATCGCGATACGGATATCGTCTGGGTGGATGCTCTCGCTCAACAGGCTCTATCAGCTCTTTGCATTGCCCGCATCCATGCAACCCGTGGTAATACGGAGAAACAGGAAAAATGGATGCAGATCTATAACGGTCTCAAGAAGACGATCAATCAATACTATTGGGATGATGTCGATGGGTTTTACTACGACCTGTCGCGCAAAACGGGTACGTTTTCGAAGGTGAGAACATGCGCATCCTTCTGGGTGATGATGGCGGAAATCCCTGACAGCGAACAAGCGGCTCGCATGGTGAAGTACCTGCAATCCGATGTTGACGGAAAGAGCGACCTGGGTGGAAAATACCCTTTCCTATCGCTCTCTCGCTCCCACCTCTTATACAATGATGCAACGGGGGACTACTGGCGCGGTGGAATCTGGCTACCTTTGGCTTACATGACAGCCAAATCCCTCGAAAAATACGGCTATTGTGACCTGGCTGATGAATTGTCGGAAAACATTCTTCAACAGATACTTCGCGTGTATATGAAAGGATTCGAAGGCAAGCATACGATTTGGGAATGCTACAGCCCTTCTCAGGATTCGCCGTCTACGGAACATGGTAGAACGGCTCGCCCCGACTTCTGCGGATGGTCGGCTTTGGGCCCCATTTCCATGATGATTGAAAATGTGATGGGATTCAGGAAAATCAACGGTCTTGAGAAGCGCATTGATTGGGCCTTAAAGGGCAGGAATGGTACACACGGCATCCGGAAGTTGAAGTTTGCCAACATAACGACAGATATTGTCTATGATCGTGAGAAGAATGTTGTCAATGTGACTTCGAACAATTCTTACAAACTCGTGATCAACGGTGAGATGTTTAATATTAGTCCCGGCATCAACAAAATTACCCCTCAAAAGGTTCTTTAATTTGTCATCCACACGCAATTTGTCGGCCCCCCCCCGACAGAGAGCCGAAACAACAAGGCTATTCCGCAGACAGGTTTCCGATGGCTTTGTTGTATATGTGAGGCAGGGAATGGCGTGCTGAATCACTGCTGGTTGTTTTTGATGTCAATGTTCATGATGAAACCCTGCCGTGAAATATTGACGTGGAAAATTTGCCTGGCGTTGGCCCGGGTTTCTCCCTTCCGAACGAATTTGAACTCCTTCACATTCTTGTCTCCATACTTACTGCTCTTTCCCTTGCTGATCGGGATGAAATTATCGGGCATGCCGTAGACTACCCGGATCAGGACGATCCTGGATTTTTGTTCGAGGCTTTCTTCGCTGTAGCGCAGGCATAAGGAGAAGCATAAATAGCCCATGGCTATGAGAAACAGGATTTTCAGGAAGGAAAAGCATTTCTTCTGAAAGGACAGCGATGGTTTTTCAAAATAGATGATCAGGAAGATGATGATGGCAATGACCATCGATGGTGTGGTGTAGACAAAGGGGGTGAAAACGCGGGTATAATTTTCAATAGATTCTCCGTGGTGGTGTCCCAAAAAAACGGAGTTGAAGCCGAAGATATAGCAACCGATAACAAATACAGGAGACAGGATGATGCTCTTCCAGCCTAACGCATAGATGACGCTTATTGCCAGCAGGAGCCAAATGATGGCAAGCCCTGCGTACAACATGAACATGCAGAATTGGAATATAATAGTATATTATAGTCGGTCCACTCTCCCATGATGGCAACGAGAAGCATCCATAGAATCAGAAACACGATTACAACGCGATCAATGACGGAGAACGATTTGAAAGTGTCCCCAATTTTATTGAAAGCAGGCATACGGAAAACAAAAAGACTATCCTGCGTTATGATCGCAGGATAGCCTTGTTGGCAAGTAAAAACAGGTTTTCCCGATGATTATTGATTTTTTTCCGGAGCCGTTGTTTTGATGACGACATCGGGGCGTGCGGGAGCTCCGTTGTCGGGACGGCGGTAGTTGACCTTCTGTTCGTCGAGGTAGGGAAGTTGCTTGTTGAGGCGATTCTTGAAGTCCGCTTCATTTTTCAACTCCAGCGGGGTCCAGGCAATTTCAGCGAGGGCCAGTGCGCGGGGGAAGACCTGGTATTGGAACTTGTTGATGTCCGGGATGTACTCCGACCAGACATTGCCCTGGCAGCCGAGGACGTGTTTTTCCTGTTCCTTGGTGATGCCGGAGGGAACCGGGTTGAAGGCATAGACCTTTTCCAGGGGAACATTCCCGCCGATGACTTCGTATTCGGGCTTGTTGGGGGCTCCAGGGCCTTGGGAGTAGTCGAGGTAGAGGGAATCGGTGTGGGTCATGACGACGTCATTACCGCGTTCGATGGCATGGCGAGCCCAGCGGATGTCGCGCCAGACCATCATGGAGGCAGTCGGGGAAAGTCCGCCTTCATTGATTTCATCCCATCCGATGAGGCGTTTGCCCTTGCTGTTGACAAGTTTTTCGACGCGTCTGATGAAGTAGCTTTGGAGTTCTTCTTCGTTCTTCAGCCCGTTTTCCTTCATGATTTTTTGAGCTGTCGCGGACTTTTTCCATTGATCCTTGGGGGCTTCGTCTCCGCCGACATGGATGAAGGGGCTGTCCGGGAAGAGTTCGGCAACTTCCGTCAACACATCGTCGAGGAACTTGAAGGTTTCTTCCGTCGGGGCAAAGATGTACGGGAAGACACCCCAACTGCATACGACTTTCGGGTCGTAGTTCTCAATGTCCTTGTTGCCGAGTTCAGGGTAGGCTGTGATGGCGGCGGCGGCATGCCCGGGGACTTCGATTTCCGGGATGACAGTGATGCCACGCTGTTTGGCGTATTTGACGACATCCTTGATTTCATCCTGAGTGTAGTAACCGGAGTAGGGGACGCCATCCGGCTTGTTCCGTTGGCCCATGATAGGGGAATGCGTACGGGAACTGCCGACTTCCGTCAGCTTCGGATATTTCTTGATTTCGATGCGCCAGCCCTGATCGTCGGTGAGGTGCCAGTGCAGGGTGTTGAACTTGTAGCGTGCCAGAAGATCAATGACTTTTTTGATGTCTTTGGCAGGCATCATGTGACGGCAGCTGTCCACCATCAGGCCTCGCCAGGAGAAACGCGGGGCGTCTTCAATAGCCATTGTCGGGAAACAGATTGTTCCCTTGTCGTCTTTGGTAACGCTTTGGGCAAGGCTTTGCAGGGCGTAGAAGGCTCCCTGGGGAGTGGAAGACTCGACGGTGATTTTCTGGGGGGTGACATTCAGCCGGTAGGCTTCCTTGCCGAGCTTGTCATCTGTGGAAAAGACCAGTTCCGGATTTTTGTCGCTGATTTGCGTCTTGATGCCAACATTCTGGAGAACACGGCTGGCCATGCCGGAGATGGAGCCGGGGGCGATGCGGATACCTTGGGAGAGGCTGAAGCCGGGTTCGCCCAGTTTTTCCTGGAGCGAGACCGGTTTGGGGATGATGGCGCTGCCTTCCTGTACCGGTCCCGAAGGTGCGGCTAGGGCGGTTGTAACCAATGTCAGGGAGGCAATTAGGGGAAGAGAGCGGCTTTTCATAATTTTTTCTAGTACGGGGCTGGGATGTATCATCTTTCAGGATGGATGCTATTATTTTTCGGGTAATTTGGAAATGGAATCGATACTGTCGAGTTCTTCTTGCGACCATGAATTGTTATTCAGTGCCTTGAGGCAGTCCGTAATTTGTTCCGGCCGACTGGCTCCGATGATGCAGGATGTCACTTCGGGGCATCTGAGAACCCAGGAGATAGCCATTTGGGCAAGATCCTGACCGCGGTTGTCTGCGATTTTGGCAAGTTGCCGGATCTGGGGCAGTTTTTCGCGGACGCGGTCTTCTGTGAGGAAAACGGAGGAGCCTCCGGCGCGGGAGTCGGACGGGATGCCCTGGAGGTATTTATTGGTAAGCAGGCCCTGGGCCAGCGGCGAGAAGACAATGCCCCCCATTTGTTCCTGGCGGATAACGGGGAATTGGGCTGTTTCCGCTTCCCGGTCGAACATGTTGTAACGGAACTGGTGGAGGAGGCACGGCACACCCGCTTCTTCCAGAATGCGGCAAGCGGTTCGCGCTGCATAGTCCGGATATTTCGAAATCCCGGCGTATAGAGCCTTGCCGCTTCGGACGGCGGAAATGAGGGCTCCCATGGTTTCTTCCACCGGGGTATCCGGATCGTAGCGGTGGGCATAGAAGATATCCACGTAATCAAGTCCCATGCGTTTCAGGGATTGGTCGAGGCTGGCGAGCATGTGCTTGCGGGAGCCCCATTCTCCGTATGGACCATCCCACATGAGGTGGCTGGCTTTGGTGGAAATGATGATTTCATCCCGGTAGGGCAGGAGATCCGAGGAGAGGATGCGTCCGAAACATTCCTCGGCGGAGCCGGGGGGCGGGCCATAGTTGTTGGCGAGGTCGAAGTGGGTTATGCCGGCGTCAAAGGCCGTCAAAATCATCTGACGGCTGACCTCGGCATCGGTGCCGGTGCCGAAGTTATGCCACAATCCCAAGGACAGGGGCGGCAGGAGCAAGCCGCGCCGCCCGCAGCGCACGTAATCGAAGTGCCGGTATCTGGAGGAGTCCGCTTGATAAGCCATATCCTGTATCATTACATGACTCCCTCCGGGATGTCACGACAACAATAAGACACGTACTTAATGAAACGGGAAAAAGAAGGGGGCCGTCAATGTGAAGAGAATCCAAAGAGCGATGTTCAGCGGCAGGCCGACGCGGAGGAAATCCGAAAATTTGTACCCGCCCGCATTATAAACGTACGTGTTGGTCTGGTAACCGATGGGGGTGGAAAAGCTCGCGCTGGCTCCGAACATGACTGCCATGATGAACGGCATCGGGTCAACGCCGAATTTGACGGCCATTTCATAGGCTAGTGGAGCCATGACGGCTGCTACGGCGTTGTTGGAGACCATCTCCGTCAGAATGGAACAGAGAAGGTAGAGTGCGGAGAGCATGAAAACGGGGCCGAAGGGGCCGACCGTACTGACAACGGTTTCCGCAATGGTCCGCGCCAGACCGGTCTGGCTCATGGCATCGCCGATGCAGAGCATGCCGAGGATGAGGAAAATGATGCCCCAGTCTACGGATCGGTAGGCTTCTCGTGGCTTGATACATCCCGTAATAACGACGAGCAAGGCGGCGATGAAGGACAGGTAGAACGGATCGAACTGCGAGAAGAAGGCGAAGAATGCTCCGTATTTGTCGAAGGATCCCAGCAGGCCGAAGAGAATGAAGATTCCCATGGCGGTAATGGCCCAGCCGCGTTTGTGCCTGTTGTGCAGCTCGGCCGATCTCCGGCTCAGGGGGATAAGACGGCGCTTTTTGAGGATGCGATCCATGCCGTCTTCTGGGCCTTCCAGAAGGAGGGTATCTCCCTCGTTGAGGCGAGTGCTTTGACCTATGTTCTGGGTGATGTTTTTGCCGTGGCGGTGGATGGCCAGGACAAGGACATTGAAGCGCTGGCGGAATTTGAGCTCGGTGAGCGTGTGTCCCGCGAATTCGGAATCGATGTCTACCATGCCTTCGACGATAAGCACATCGCGTTGTTCCAGGGCTTCCAGACCGCGCGTTTCATCCCAGCCGAGATCGACGCCCTTGGCCTCGCGAGCCTGGGCTATTTTACGGGTTCCGCAAAGGACGAGGACGCGGTCTCCCTCAAGAAGCTGGATGTTGGGGAGTTCCTCTTGGAGAGTAACGCCTTTGCGCCGGACTTCGACGATTTTCATTCCGCTGAGTTCCCGGCGGATCAATTCCAGAGGGGACTCCCCGATGAAGGGAGAGTCTTTGATGATGCGCATTTGCAGCAAAAAGTCCTTTTGGGATCCCTGGGGAAGAAGGGTGGAAAGCGTCTCGCGGTTGGGCAGCAACTTGCGCCCGATCGTCCACAAATAGATGAGTCCGAATGCGGCGTAGAGCAACCCCATCGGGGCCAGTGTGAACATTTTAATGGCATCGTAACCCAGCTTTTGAACCTGTCCGAGGACGACGACATTGGTTGAGGTGCCGACGACCGTGCAGGTACCCCCCAGAATTGTGGCAAAGGAGAGGGGAATGAGCAGTTTGGACGGGGCAATTTCGTGTTCCCGGCAGAAGGAGAGGACGACGGGCATCAGGATGACGACGACGGGAGTGTTGTTGACGAACGGAGATACGGCGAAAGCCCCGAGCGTGATGACGACCAAGGCATATATTTCCCTTCCTTTAGATACGCGGTTGAAGATTTTGGACAGATCGGTGATCAAGCCTGTTTTTTCCAGGGAAGCGCTGAGAATGAACATGCAAACAACCGTCAGAGGACCGCTGTTGCCAAAACTGGAGAGTACCTGCTTTGTGTTCAGAATGCCGAAAACCATTAACAATCCCGTTGCGCTTAATGCCGTGATTTCAACGGGCAGCCACTCTTTGACGAAGGAAATGAAAATAAAGATCAGAAGGATGCCGACTATCCATTGCTGGACGGGTGAACTATGGATCCATTCCTCTATGGGAAGCGCGGCGAGAAGCGGGGTGTGAAAACAATCAAACATATCGAAGGAAAAGGTCGTTTGGCGTTGTCCTGTTCGACGGGCATTGGAAACGCAAGCCCCTTGTTCCTACCCTTCGTAGAGCTTTGTGTCAAGTGAAGCGAATTTTCCTCCTTACCGAGAACGTTGTACGGGAGAATACCTGGAACGGAGGGCTCCCCCAGGCATTCCTTGTCCCGAACTGCGTATTTGACGGGAATCCTTAGAATCTTGTTTGCCAATCGGCTTGAAATCGTTTACACTATTTCCCAGAGGGCTTGGCTCGTTCCCGATCGGGGACATGCCGGATTGCCCAAACACCTACAGCAAACAGATAACCATGCAGTTTACTCACGAAATCGAACAAATGTGTTGCGTCAAAAAGGGATGCAATCACGGTCCGGCTCCCATTCCCCAGGAAGGGCAGTGGACCCAGGCCAAGGAGATCACGGACATCTCTGGTCTTACCCATGGTGTGGGCTGGTGCGCTCCTCAGCAGGGAACGTGCAAATTGACGCTCAACGTCAAGAACGGCATTATTGAGGAAGCCCTTGTGGAAACGTGCGGCTGCTCCGGCATGACTCACTCCGCAGCCATGGCCTCTGAAATCCTTCCCGGCAAAACCATTCTTGAAGCTCTCAACACCGACCTCGTTTGCGACGCCATCAATACGGCCATGCGCGAACTCTTCCTGCAAATCGCCTATGGCCGTACCCAGAGTGCCTTCTCCGAAGGCGGCCTGCCCATTGGCGCAGGTCTGGAAGACCTCGGCAAAGGTTTGCGTTCCCAAGTGGGTACGCTGTATGGCACCCGTGCCAAAGGCGCTCGTTATTTGGAAATGGCCGAAGGCTACATCACCAAGCTTGCCGTTGATCCCGAAGGTGAAATCGTCGGCTACCAGTTCATCAAGATCGGCCCCATGATGGAAATGATCAAGAAGGGCGTTGATGCTAACGAAGCCGTTCAGAAGTGCACCGGTCAGTATGGTCGCTTTGACGAAGAAGGCGTGAAACACATTGATCCGCGCCACGAATAAACCCACCCCCGGAAAACCATATCTGAGAAAGGATAACTAACATGGCACTCTTTGAATCATACGACCGCCGCATCAAGCAAATCAATGAAACCCTTGCCAAATACGGCATCGGCTCTATTGAAGAAGCGGAACAAATCTGCCTCGACAAGGGCATTGATGTCCGCAAAATCGTGATGGGCATTCAGCCGATCGCTTTCGAAAACGCCGGCTGGGCCTACGTTGTCGGCGCAGCTATCGCCATCAAGAAGAACTGCTCCAAGGCTGCTGATGCTGCCGAAGCCATCGGTGAAGGTCTCCAGTCCTTCTGTATCCCCGGTTCCGTAGCCGATGACCGCAAGGTGGGTATCGGGCACGGCAATCTGGCCGCCATGCTTCTGCGTGACGAAACCAAATGCTTCTGTTTCCTCGCCGGTCACGAATCTTTTGCCGCCGCTGAAGGCGCCATCGGCATCGCCCGCAACGCCGACAAAGTCCGTAAGGAACCCCTTCGCGTCTGCCTCAATGGCCTCGGCAAGGATGCTGCCTACATCATCTCCCGAATTAACGGCTTCACGTACGTGGAAACCAAATTCGACTATGCTACCGGCAAGCTCAACATCGTCCGAGAAAAGGCCTTCTCCAAAGGACCTAAGGCTGCTGTCCGCTGCTACGGTTGCGACGACGTCCGTGAAGGCGTTGCCGTCATGTGGAATGAAGGTGTGGACGTTTCCATTACCGGTAACTCCACCAACCCGACCCGCTTCCAACATCCGGTGGCCGGTACGTACAAGAAGGAATGCATTGAAAAGGGCAAGAAATACTTTTCCGTTGCCTCCGGTGGTGGTACGGGGCGTACCTTGCACCCGGACAATATGGCCGGCGGGTCCCGCCTCCTACGGCATGACCGACACCATGGGACGCATGCACTCCGATGCCCAGTTTGCCGGTTCTTCCTCCGTTCCCGCCCACGTAGAAATGATGGGCTTGATCGGCATGGGGAACAACCCCATGGTTGGCGCCTCCGTGGCTGTCGCCGTGGCTGTTCAGGAAGCTCTGACCAAGTAAAGGGCAGGCTCATCCTGTTTTGCAGACTCCGGGTCATTTTATGTGGCCCGGGGTTTTTGTTTGCTGTTCATTCGGGATTTTGAAAGGAAAGATCTTTTCAATTGCTCCATGATTTCGCATTTTGAACGTAGGGTATTTTCTCGGATTATTCCTAGGAAGGATGCTCCGGCGCCGACCCCAAGTGGACACGATTTTGCCAAGGGATTGGCGGATTGCTTTCTCCTTGATTCTGAATATTTATACAACCTATTTCACGAAGAATACCAAACGGCAGGTATTCCCAGAGGGAGGTTGGCGGAAATTCCCTCCCGGGGCATTTATATTCAATACCTCCAAAATCCGCCGTCGCTTCCTATACGGAGGCGTGAATTGAAACGTCATGCCGTATGGAGGATCACAAAGAACGAGGTGTCGCTTCCTATACGGAGGCGTGAATTGAAACCTGTACAGTCGCCGGAGACACCGCCAGCACAGCCAGTCGCTTCCTATACGGAGGCGTGAATTGAAACCGCCTGGAATGCTTGGGAGAAGACGAAGGAAACCGTCGCTTCCTATACGGAGGCGTGAATTGAAACGGCTATATGGCGTCGAGGTATTTGCTGTGCTTGCAGTCGCTTCCTATACGGAGGCAGCATGGAAGTATGGCGTTATTGCTACGGTGATAAAAGGGGGAAAAATGAAACGGCTCATGGCCTTCTGAAAACAGAGGAGGGCCATGAGCCGTTGTGTTTTTTGGAGGAAAACGAGAGGGTGAGTTGGGTTATTCGTCCGTCAGCGTGATGTCGGCGGCGGGTTTTTTGAAGCCTTGGTCGGCGATCCACTTTTTAGTTTCGTCAACCATTTCTTTGGTGATATTGAAATTGTATTTGGCGTAATCGTTCAAGGTGATGTTGCCGGTCCAGAAGAATCCCCACTTGTCGAAGAAGTCGGTGAGGTCGGTCTTGGTGGCGGCGCAGCAGGCTTTGATGAATTCGAACTGGTACTTGATGGTATCGTTGCCTTGATACTGTCCGGCGTTGTTGCGGAGGTATTCCATGACATCTCCGTAGAAGTCGGGGTAGCCGTTCTTCGTGAAGTAGAGATGCAGCTGCCATAAGGGAACGAGCCTGTTGAAAACATCTGGGGAATGCAGGTAGGAGATACCCTTGCCGATGATTTCTTCCCGGGCTTTGGCGAAGCTGTTCTGGTCCTTGAGGCGACTGCCGTTACCCATCAGGGCGGCGGCCTGGAGGGAGAAGATGTTGTTGCTGACTTCCGTCATGCCTCCCCAGGTCATGGGACGCATTTGCATGACGTGGCCTACTTCGTGGGAGAATCCCCAGCACGGATCTCCTTTGACGACGGCGGCTGGATCCGTCACCATGCGCATGGTGCCGTTGTTGCCGAGGTAGGCGACGCCATCTCCGTCCCGGAACATGTAGTAATTGTAGTTAGTGCGTGCAAGCACCCTGTTCTTGGGAACCTTGTTGTATTTGACGAGGCCCATGAGCTCATACTGGATGCCGATGAGGCGGTCATAGGCATTGATGAGTTCTTCTCCTTTGCCGGAAGCGAATTTTTTCAGGAATTCGACGGGGTAGGCGACCTGAATGTGCTTGCCGCGGGCATCCATGAAGGGACTGACGGCATTGTCCAGAAGTTTGTCCCAGTCCTTGTTGGTATCTCCTCGGGTGGTGTCGAAGTATCCGTTGACTTTGCCTGTGACGAAAGTAACGGGGATTTTGGGGGCTTTGTCGTAGTCGTCGGCAAAGTAGCTGATGTATGCGTTGGTCGGTGTTTCCACCTGCACGATGTTGACTCCTTCATGAAGGGGCACGACGACTTTGTGAAGTCCCCATCCGTTGGGGTCCTTGGTCGGTTCGATGCCGGGGGCCGGCTTGCGCGTCAGGTTGGGCAGGAGGAGTTTGATCTCACGTCCCTGGGTTTTGCCGACGATGACAATGTGTTCTCCTTTGTCGAGGTACACGCCAGTCATGTTTTCGTATTTGCTGAAACCGTCTCCCAGACGCAGAGTCTGTCCGATGACTTGGGGAGTGGGGTAGGCTTCGTATTCCGCGGACAGATAGGCGGGCTGGAATTGATTGGCGAGAATTTTGTCGGCAAGGGCCTTCAGGGCATCCGATTGGAATTGCTGGGTACTGTTGACTCCATCTTTGAGAGCCGTACAGGTGGAGTCCTTAAAGAGTTTCATGTCGGCTTCAAGGCCCTGCTGCGTATTGGCGGCGAAGACGCTGCCCAGGGAGATGGCCGTGAGTGTCAGGATGAGGAATTTGTTCATATGGAAATCCTTGGATGGATGGGAACGGCCGGGAAGGACAGGGGATTCCCCGGTATTTTCCGGCCATTTAGGGGTTGATATGTTAGCCAATACGTTCTGTTGCTGGTGTTCCTTTCATAAGTGTTGTTATTATGACAAGACCCGTTTCGTCGGGGTTTAGCCTTTCCTGAATCCGGCTTGGTTGCTAGGATACTGCTTATGCAATCCGAGCTTTGTGATATGATCGTGACGGGCGAATGCCTGATTTCCCAGGATGAATCCCGTCCCGTCCTGACAGGCGGCGTGGCTGTCGCCGTCAAGGAAGGGAAAGTGGCTGCCTTCGGGAAACGGAGCGAAGTTTTGACTGAGTGGAGATCCGGCGATGTCCGCGATCTGGGGGAGTCCCTCCTGATGCCGGGACTTGTCAATGCCCATACCCACGTTCCGATGACATTTTTGCGCGGATTTGCGGATGATTTGCCTCTGATGGAGTGGTTGACTCGCCACATTTTTCCGGTGGAAGCTCATTTGACGCGTGAAATTGTGGCTCTTGGCGCCCGGATGGGGATGTATGAAATGATGCGGACGGGGACGACGTCGTTTGTCGATTCATATCTTTTGGAGGAATCTGTTTTGGAGACGGCGCTGTCCATGGGCATGCGTTGCGTGGGAGGGGAAGTCGTGTTCGCGTTCCCGTCTCCGGCTTATTCCGGGATGGAGGGAGCAGCCGAGTTGTATCGGAACCACGCGGAAAGATTCCCGGCCGGTTCCCGCGTCCAGACCGCCTTGATGCCCCATAGCGTTTATACGACGAATGACGATGTGCTTGCCTCCTGCCGGGATCTGGCGGAAGAACTTGATTTGATGCTGCACATTCATCTTTCGGAATCGTCCGGGGAAGTGGCCCAGTCGTGCGAGCAGCATGGAGGACGGCGTCCCGTTTCCTATGCGGCGGATATGGGCCTTTTGTCAGCACGATCCGTACTGGCGCATATGGTGGATTTGACGGATTCCGAACTGGAGTTGGTGGCGCGTTCCGGTGCCCAGGTGGTTCATAATCCGGCCAGCAATCTGAAACTGGCCTCCGGTTTTGCCCGGGTGGATGAAATGCGGCGTGCCGGGGTTTCCGTGGCCCTGGGAACGGATGGCGCGTGCAGCAACAATACTCTGGATATGTTTGAGACGATGAAGCTGGCCGCCCTTCTGTCCAAAGGGAGTACGCTGGATGCCACGTCGATGCCAGCAGCGGATGCCTTACGGATGGCGACGGTGGATGGAGCCCGTATTTTTAGGACGCCGGGTCTGGGAACACTTTCCGTGGGGGCTCCTGCGGACATGATTGCCCTTGACTTGACCGAACCGAACATGATCCCGGTGTTTAATCCCGTGTCTCATGCCGTCTATTCAGCATCCGGAAAGGATTGCATGATGACGATGGTCGATGGAAAAATCCTGTATGAAAAAGGTTGTTATCTGGATGGCTGTTACGAGGATACCCGACTGGCTCTGGGAGATCTGGTCGGTTGGGTTCGCGATCGTGCCGCCGGAAAATGACGGCTCCGGATTATTGCGAGTCTTTTCCTTTACCCGGACGGGCAAATAAGTTAGGAGTACTGTATGCAATATGATTTGATTGTCATTGGCGGCGGTCCCGCTGGATATGTTGGCGCTATTCGTGCTGCGCAGCTTGGCAAAAAAGTTGTCTGTGTCGAACGCGAACGGGTAGGGGGAACCTGCCTGAACTGGGGGTGCATCCCAACCAAGGCTTTGTTGAAGAACGCGGAAGTGTTCCACTCCATCGACAAGCGTGCAGAGGAATTCGGCCTTGCCGTTGAAGGGCTCAGCTTTGACTGGAGCGAGGTGATCGGGCGGTCCCGCAAGGTGAGCGACCGGTTATCCCAGGGCATCGGCTTCCTGTTCAAGAAGAACAAGATCGAGTCCGTGACCGGAGAAGCCTCCATCCTTGGAGAAGGCAAGGTGGAAGTGAAGGCGGGAGACGGTACGGTAACGACGCTGGAAGGTTCCCATATTCTTGTTTGTACGGGGGCTGTCACGCGAACGGTACCCTCTATGCCGTTGAACGGACGCAATATCATCGGTTCCCGTGACGCCATGGTATTGCCGGAACGTCCCGAAAGCATGATCGTGATTGGCTCCGGCGCTATCGGCATCGAATTTTCCTATATCTACAACGCATTCGGTACCAAGGTCACAGTGATTGAAGCATTGCCGCGCATTCTTCCCAACGAGGACGACGAGTGCAGCCAGGCGCTGGAACGCTGTTTCAAGAAGCAGGGCATCAAATGTCTGACGGGCGCTTCCGTGGAAGAACTCAAGGAAACGGAAGACGGCAAGGTGACGGCCAAGGTAAAGACGAGCCGCGGCGCCGAAGAGGAAATTACGGCAGATGTCTGTCTGGTGGCTATCGGGGTTAAACCCGTCGTGCCGGGAGGCAAGGAGTTCGAATTGACCCCCAAAGGTTTCATCAAGGTAAACGACCGCTACGAAACGTCCATCCCAGGCGTTTATGCCGCCGGTGACGTGATTGGCGGCGTGCTGCTGGCCCATACGGCTTCTTTCGAGGCTGTGCAGGCGGTGGAAGGCATGTTTGTTGACAGCTGCCAGCCCAAGCAGGTGAAGTTCTTCCCCAGCTGCACATATTGCCATCCCCAGGTGGCTTCCGTCGGCAGGACGGAACGTTCGCTGAAAGAAGAAGGCGTAGAATACAAGGTTGGCAAATTCCCCTTGATCGCTATCGGCAAGGCTGTGGCCGCCGGAGAAACGGACGGTTTCGTCAAGTTGCTTTACGGTAAACAGTATGGAGAATTGCTCGGAGCCCATATCGTGGGTGAAAATGCCACTGAATTGATTTCCGGCCTCGGTATCAGTCTTCAGGCCGAATTGACGGACGGCGATATCCATGCCACGATTTTTGCCCATCCGACGCTTTCGGAAGCAATTCACGAAGCGACTCTGGCTGCCGACGGGCTCCAGATCCACGCGTGATTTTTTCCTTTCGACAGAATGTTTTTTACGGGCAGCCGTCCATTCCATGACCGGGATGGACGGTTCGTCTTTTTATTCGTCCGAAGCCTGAATGTAATAAGCAGGCTTGCATACCTGGCGGTGATATGTAGCATGTCGGTTCCGTTCCCCCTAGAATATCCCGTTAATTATGAGCAGTGAATTGTATCCGGAGGATCATGAGCAGAAGTTGAAGGCCGGTCTTTGCATCGGTGCTCTTGGAGTGGTGTTCGGAGACATAGGAACGAGTCCTCTTTATACGATGCGGGAATGTCTGCGCGCCTTGCCGACGAACGGCGATCCCCAGGCGGATATTTTGGGAGTGCTTTCTCTGATTTTCTGGACGATCTCCCTGGTGGTCTGTTTCAAGTACGTGATGAACATCATGAGAGCCGATAACAAGGGAGAGGGCGGTATTTTTACCTTGCTGGCACTGAGCGGCTTGAAGAATGGTTGGACGAAAGGGAAAGGCGGCTTGTGCGGCGGCGTCCTTCTGGCTTTGTTTGCGGCGGCTCTCCTGTTTGGGGAAAGCAGTATTACGCCGGCTATCACGGTTCTGTCCGCCGTGGAAGGGTTGAAGGGGTTTGATATTTTCCTTAGTACCAACTGGTGCATCGCCATATCCCTTGTGGTGCTGCTGGTGCTGTTTTTTGTCCAGAGGAAAGGGACGCATGCGATCGGCAAGGTGTTCGGGCCGGTGATGCTCGTCTGGTTTGCCGTGCTCGGCGGTATAGGCCTGTACCATATTATTGGCAATCCCGTCGTCATTAAAGCTCTGAATCCCGGCTATGGCATCCGCCTCTTGCTGACGGGACTTCCTCCCGGCGGCGTGACCATGTTGTGCGGTTCCGTCGTCCTGGCGGTTACAGGTGTGGAGGCATTGTACGCCGACATGGGGCACTTTGGCCGTAAGGCGATTGCTGCCGCCTGGTATTATTTCGTCATGCCCGGCTTGCTGCTTAACTATTTCGGACAGGGTGCCTATGTTTTGGGGCATCCCGGAGCGGAAAACCCGTTTTTCGAGCTTTTACCCGTTGGCATTTGGCAAGGTGGATTGTCCTTGTTCGCCATTGTGGCGGCTGTTATTGCCAGCCAGGCCGTGATTACCGGGGCCTATTCCGTGACGAGTTCCGCAATTCACCTGGGCTTCTTCCCCCGCCTGAAAATCCTGCATACAAATCCGGAAGTTCCCGGGCAAATTTACGTTCCCATCGTCAATTTCGCCATGCTGGCCTTTTCTCTGGGGATCGTCATTTTGTTCAGGACGAGTACGTCTCTGGCCGCTGCCTATGGCGTTGCCGTGACCGGGGCCATGATCGTGACGACCGTTCTTTACTACTTCGTTCTGGTGAACCGTCGCCACTGGACTCCTTCCAAGGCGCTTGCCTTGTGCGGTGCCTTTTGGCTGATGGATTGGTTCCTGTTTATTTCCGCCATGCATAAATTTATGGATGTCGGCTGGATAGCTTTGCTGGTTAGCTTGTTCATGTTTATCATCATGCATACGTGGAAGAGTGGGCGCATGGCTGTCGAGAAGGCTATTTCCAGTGCGACGTTGGAGAGCATGTCCGTCGATTTTCTCATCAAGGATCCCAAACTTGTCCGGGTCTCCGGCTGCGGCGTTTTCATGTCGTCTTCCGGCAAGGGGATTCCCCTTGTCTTGATTCATCACGTCAAGGCCAACAAGTGCATCCAGAAGACTGCCGTCATTCTCACTATTGTCACGACGGAAGAACCGTACGTCATTGATGAAGAACGTTTGCAGGTGGTAGATCAGGGAAGCGGCCTGTGGCGTGTCCATTGTTCCTACGGCTACATGGAACAGCCGGATGCCGAAAAAATATGCCATGGAATCAAAAAGGCGGGCGTTCCTCTTGCTCTTCCTGCAACGACGTTCTTCTTCAACCGGGAAATCGTCATTCACGGGGATAAAAGCCATCTTTACGAATGGCAGGCGGAGCTTTATGCCTTCCTCTCACGCAATGCCCAGCCCATGCGGGATTACTACAGCATTCTTCCCAATCAGGTGATCGAAGTCGGACTGCCCGTTAAAATATAATCCCGGTTACGTCTTGGGAATTTCACCCCCCTTTCTCAGCCTGGTTCTTCTACCCGGTCTGCCGGATGGTATAAAAATGAATCCTCCGCAAGGTTTATTTTATGCGGAGGATCAAAAATGGGAAGCCGCCCCATTCTTCTCTCTTGTTGCCCGGGGCGGCACTGTGTGTTTGCGTCTTCTGTTCCTAATCAGAAGTTGTACCTGTATCCGAGTGATCCGTTGATGCTTGTGGCTCCGGAGCGGATGTCGCCGTTGGCTTCGGCGAAGATGGTGCCCTGTTCACCGCTGGGGATGCTCAGTC
>ENA-ORNB01000311-ORNB01000311.1-human-gut-metagenome-genome-assembly--contig:-NODE-311-length-54944-cov-7.393303_pt1 | contig 54944 bp, 40 predicted proteins | sample MGYA00242112_ERZ509016 | MGnify/ENA primary metagenome ERZ509016 (study PRJEB26280, sample SAMEA2338705) | human gut metagenome | biome: human gut; feature: human-associated habitat; material: faeces...
AATCATTCATTTTCAGACCGACCACATATTGACACGCTTCGTTTTTCCCCCCTTAGTATTATCGCCACCTCATCCGTACCTCTTTTTTCATTCAGAAGAGTAGGTATTCAGGAAGAAGGAGGAATTATCGGTGGCTATATCTATGATGAAAAAGAGTATATTAACCGGATGTTAACCACCATCAAAGAGATTATCCACGGAAAACAACCCCGTTATATCCCTATCTATAATGCCGGAAATGCTACTCCCGTATTCAATTATCAGTCATTACTCCACCGCAAACTCGATCCAAAAAATTGTCCCCAAAATACAATTTTCTATGATGCACCTCCCACTTTGTGGGAGAAATACGAATATGCGATCATCGGAACAAGCTGCCTGTTCATTCTGCTGCTGTTAGGCTTCCAATATTACCGAGTACGCACACTCGAAAGAATGAAGCGTGTCCAGCACAAAGCATTAGAAAGTACTGGCAAGTATTATAACATTATCAATAGTATGCCAATTCTTTACATGGCGGAAGAACTTATAAAAGATGAGGACGGACGGATTGTAGACACAATATATATAGACGTAAACCAACATTTCGAGAAGAGATTTTTCGAAAAACAGAAAGTTATCGGTAAGCGGGGAAGCGAAATATTTCCGGAATCACTGCCGCAGTTTCTACATTTCATGAATATCTCCCTGGCAGAAAAACGTTCCATCACTTTTTCCTACTATTATAAAGAGATCGACACTTTTTATGACATAGTAGTAAATGCCAGTGACGACGGACGATTCATGCATATATTCTGTATGGACAGCACAGAGTTGCACCATGCCCAGATGCAAATGCGTTCTATCAACCACAAGTTATCCATGGCACTCGATATTGCCAATATCATCCCATGGAAATGGGATTTAAAGACACATACCATACAGTATGATGTAAACAGAACCGCCGTCACCGGCAATGAGAATACAGAAATAAGTGATGAACAGCTTTATATATCCGACGAACAGTATTTTACAAAAATACATAAAGAAGACCTTCCCAAGGTAAAAGAAGCCTATGCAAGCCTAATCACCAAACATACTAGAAAAGCAAAGGTGGAATACCGTATCATCAAAGAAGTGGACGGTGTGAACCATACTGACTGGATAGAGGCACAGGTAGCTGTAGAAAGTTATGACGAAAACGGACAGCCACTCACTTTAGTAGGTTCCTCGCTGACCATTACCGACCGGAAGAGCATGGAAAACGATTTGATTTCCGCTAAAAACCGCGCGGAAGAGTCCAATCGACTCAAATCGGCTTTCCTTGCCAACATGAGCCACGAGATCCGCACACCGCTCAATGCAATTGTCGGTTTCTCCGGAATACTGGCTTCCACCGAGGAAGAAGAAGAGAAACGGGAATATGTCAGCATCATCGAAAATAACAATACCCTGCTTTTACAACTTATCAGTGACATCCTTGATCTCTCAAAGATTGAAGCCGGTACCATGGAGTTTGCCTACACAGACTTTGAACTGAACGGTGTAATGACCGAGCTGGAAAGTTCATTACGCCTGAAACTGTCCCCCGACAAACAAGTCACACTCACTCTCGAAACTCCGTTACCGGAATGTTATATTCATGCCGAACGCAACCGCATTTCACAGATTATCATTAATCTGGTAACAAACGCCATCAAATTTACAGAAACAGGTAACATTCGTATAGGCTACCAAATACGTGATAACAAACAGCTCTATTTCTATGTGACTGATACCGGCTGCGGCATTTCGGAAGACAAGCAAGAAAGTGTATTCGGACGCTTTGTCAAACTGAACACTTTCGCACAAGGAACAGGACTGGGACTTTCGATTTGCCAAACTCTTGTTCAGCAAATGGGAGGTGAAATCAGTGTATGCTCAACCCCCGGAGAGGGTTCCACTTTTTGGTTCACCCTCCCCTACCGTCCCGCGCTCGAAGCTCCGCAGCAGGAAGTAACAACAGAACCGGTAAAGATAAAGAAGCAAAAAATCACGATCCTGGTGGCGGAAGACCATGGAAGTAATTACCGTCTGATAGAATCCATTCTTAAAAAGGACTACAATTTACTACATGCCTGGAATGGAGAGGAAGCAGTAAGCCTATTTAGAGAACATAACCCGCAGCTCATCCTGATGGATATCAACATGCCCGTGATGGATGGATACGAGGCAACCAAAGAGATACGGAAATACTCCAAACGGGTTCCCATCATAGCCGTCACCGCCTTTGCCTATGCTTCGGACGAGCAGAGAGTGATGGAAAACGGATTTGACGCTTATATGCCCAAGCCCATCAATGCCAATCAACTGAAAGGGCAAATCACCTCCATACTGATGAAACATATCACTTTTATGTAGACTGGAAACAATCGTTTCGTACAGTCGGGGAAAGGTCATTTCCAAAGAATAGCAATATCTAGGTATTTTATGTTGAAAAGCATAAAATAGAGCATATTTATGCCGATTATATGAAAAATCATTGTAACTTTGTGCGCTCTAAAGAAAAGGATAACTACAACCTCTAATTTTATCATTTATGGAATTAAACAAGATCTTTAAAGACGGTCTTTGGAGCACTGAAATCAACGTCAGAGATTTCGTAAGTCATAACATCACTCCGTATTATGGAGATGCTTCTTTCCTCGAAGGACCTACTGAACGCACAAAAGCCGTGTGGAACCGCTGCCTCGAAGCACTGGCAGAAGAAAGAGCCAATAATGGGGTACGCTCACTGGATAATGTCACCGTCTCAACCATCACTTCTCATAAAGCCGGATACATCGACAAAGAAAACGAACTGATTGTCGGCTTACAGACAGACGAGCTTCTGAAACGTGCCATCAAACCTTTCGGAGGTATCAATGTAGTGAGCAAAGCCTGCCACGAAAACGGTGTAGAGGTGGACGACCGCGTAAAAGATATCTTCACCCACTACCGCAAGACACACAACGACGGAGTATTCGACGTATATACCGAAGAAATCCGCTCGTTCCGTTCTTTGGGATTCCTCACCGGACTTCCTGACAACTACGCCCGCGGACGTATCATCGGCGACTACCGCCGCATGGCCCTCTATGGTATCGACCGACTGATTGAAGCCAAAAAAGAAGACTTACGCAACCTCACCGGTCCGATGACCGACGCCCGTATCCGCCTGCGCGAAGAAGTGGCAGAACAAATCAAGGCGTTGAAAGACATGAAGGTAATGGGCGAATACTACGGACTCGATTTGAGCCGTCCCGCTTACACGGCACAAGAAGCCGTACAATGGGTTTACATGGCATACCTTGCTGCCGTAAAAGAACAAGACGGCGCTGCCATGTCACTGGGTAACGTCTCTTCGTTCCTCGACATTTATATGGAATATGAATTGAGCAAAGGAACCATCACCGAATCTTTCGCACAGGAGCTGATCGACCAGTTTGTCATCAAACTGCGTATGGTGCGCCACCTGCGTATGCAATCCTACAACGATATCTTTGCGGGTGACCCGACATGGGTAACCGAATCTCTGGGCGGACGCCTCAACGACGGACGTATCAAGGTGACAAAGACTTCATTCCGCTTCCTGCAAACACTGTACAACCTCGGCCCTTCACCGGAACCGAACCTGACCGTACTATGGAGCCCGGAACTGCCGGAAGGATTCAAGGAATTCTGTGCTAAAGTTTCCATTGACACTTCATCCATCCAATACGAAAACGACGACTTGATGCGCGAAGTACGCCAGTCGGACGACTATGGAATTGCCTGCTGCGTATCTTACCAGGAAATCGGTAAACAAATCCAGTTCTTCGGCGCACGCTGCAATCTTGCGAAAGCCCTGTTGCTCGCCATCAACGGCGGACGTTGTGAAAACACCGGTACAGTTATGGTGAAAAACATTCCCGTATTGACCAGTGATACGCTGAAATTTGAGGAAGTAATGGACAACTACAAGAAAGTATTGACCGAAATCGCCCGTGTTTACAACGAAGCGATGAACATCATCCATTATATGCATGATAAGTATTACTACGAGAAAGCCCAAATGGCACTTGTAGATACCAACCCACGCATTAATCTTGCTTACGGTGTAGCCGGACTTTCTATCGCACTCGATTCACTGTCGGCCATCAAATATGCCAAAGTAACCGCACGTCGCAACGACATCGGTCTCACTGAAGGCTTCGACATCGAAGGCGAATTCCCTTGCTTCGGTAATGACAACGACAAGGTAGACCATCTGGGTGTTGACCTGGTATATTTCTTCAGCGAAGAACTGAAGAAACTTCCGGTTTACAAGAATGCCCGTCCGACTCTTTCATTGCTGACTATCACTTCCAACGTGATGTATGGCAAGAAGACAGGTGCTACTCCCGACGGACGTGCCAAAGGCGTCGCTTTTGCTCCGGGAGCCAACCCGATGCACGGACGCGACAAGAACGGTGCCATCGCTTCCTTGAGTTCCGTAGCAAAATTACGTTACCGCGATTCACAGGACGGTATCAGTAACACTTTCTCTATCGTTCCTAAATCACTGGGAGCTACTGCGGAAGATCGCATCGAGAATCTGGTTACCATGATGGACGGTTACTTCACCAAAGGTGCTCACCACCTGAATGTAAACGTTCTGAACCGTGATATGCTGTATGATGCCATGGAACATCCGGAAAAATACCCGCAGCTTACCATCCGTGTTTCCGGTTATGCCGTAAACTTCGTGAAGTTGAGCCGCGAACATCAATTGGAGGTTATCAGCCGTAGCTTCCACGAACGTATGTAACAATCTATTTACTCTATATGACGATAAACGTACATTCATACGAAAGTATGGGAACATTCGACGGGCCGGGCTTACGGCTCGTCGTTTTTCTTCAAGGTTGCAACTTCCGTTGCCTGTATTGCGCCAATCCCGACACGATAGCCGGAAAAGGAGGCACGCCTACCCCACCGGAAGAGATTGTCCGCATGGCAATGAGCCAGCGTCCTTTCTTCGGAAAGCGTGGAGGAGTTACTTTCTCCGGAGGAGAACCGACGTTTCAGGCAAAGGCACTCGTCCCACTGGTTCGTGAGCTGAAAGAGAAAGGAATTCATGTGTGCATAGACAGCAACGGCGGCATTTGGAACGAAGATGTAGAAGAGCTTTTCCGTCTGACCGATCTTGTATTGCTAGATATTAAAGAATTCAATCCTGCACGCCATCAGGCACTGACCGGAAGAAGCAACGAGCAAACCATCCGCACGGCAGCATGGCTGGAAGAAAACGAGAAACCTTTCTGGCTGCGTTATGTATTAGTGCCCGGCTACAGCGATTTCGAGGAAGACATCCGCCGTTTAGGAGAGGCTCTGGGAAAATACAAAATGATTCAACGGGTGGAAGTGTTGCCTTACCATACATTGGGCGTACACAAGTACGAAGCCATGGAACAGGAATACAAACTGAAAGACGTAAAAGAAAATACCCCCGAACAACTTGAACAAGCTGCGAAGGTATTTAAAGAGTATTTCACTACTGTGGTGGTAAACTAATCATTTACCACACAGTATTATAATTCATTTAATTTGCAAATATCATTCTGTATCTTTGAGATCTCTTGATATTCTTCATAAGCAAGAGACTCCTTTTATATATTTTGTTCAAAATCCACTCCTGTTCCTTCGCACAATTTTTTCCCTATAGAAACCAAATAATTATACAGGCAGTGCCCCCGAACATACAAATAGGCGTTCTCTTTCTGTAAGCCAAAGCGCGAGTACTGTTCCATTTCATTTTCCAGACAAAAATCAGTCTTATCTTTCCAATCAGCTACAGCATTTTGCAACAACATCTTCAATCGCCGCAATAGCTTACTTCCGTTGTCCAGTTCATCATCCTTTTGATATTGCAAAGAGATACATCGCTTAAAAGCATCCCGGCCAAAATCCTTTAAGCCTTTTCTTTCTTCATAAAGCATAAAAAGCAAAGACTCGTAAATGATTGCAGAATAATTACTCAAAGACAGCAAGGCTGCTCCTATCCAAAACCAATTGATATAGGTGAAGTCATAAACATCTACTCCATTTTGAACAGTCTTATTACCTTCTATTAAAATGCCACTCATCACATCCTGCAATCCGGCTCCGATATAACTAGCGATGCCGACTACTCCCAAAGCGACACCCGAAGCATTACGGGGAGCAATATCCACTGCCATCAAACCACCCAGAAAACAGATCAAAACTCCGATTCCTAAACCGAAAAGTACCATTGCCAACACGTCTATCCAAAAATGCCCCCCGGGACCAAAAGAAACAAACAGAGAGCAAACACATTCATCAACCCGAAAATTAACGCAGGAACATTGCGACGTCCACCAAATAACTTATCAAAAATAACACCTGAAAACATAGTACCGATAATACCACAGACCGGACAAATAGAAATGATAAAACTGGCATCCAATGTGGAGTAACCCTTTTGGGCTTCCAAATAAAAAACGCCCCAACCATTGATAGCGTAGCGGCTGATATACATAAAAACACTTGAAAGAGCCAGCATCCAAATGGCAGGCATCAGCAATGTAGCCATAGGTCATAAACAGGTGACAATATTATTAATATTGTCTCAATTATCCGACTTTTCGGGAAGGTTTCTGCATATATTTCTTTTTCCTAAAGTTCAAAAATAGTTAATTAAATTCCCGGATTATCCGATGTTCTATCAGCATACAAGGATATTTTCCTATCTTTGCAATAGGATTACGTTATCAAGGACAAAATGTAGTTTTAAAATTTAATAGAATGGGCAATATCAAAACAAAACAAAAGAATATTTCTTCTCAAAAGCAGAAGAATAAAATCAATCCCTCAAAAATTGATGATGGGAAAAAATTTGTATTGTCTGATGTATCCAAAGAAGAACTAAATAAAAGAAGAATTCCAGTATATCCTTACCTCCTCTAAATGTTAGAAAGCGCATATCCATTCTTCTTCATCCAAAAAGATGAAGGGAATGAGGATGGACTTCTATCTATATTATTATACAGATTCAAATCCGCTAAGTCGAATTTAGTTTATATTGTCAGGGTAGAGCAATACGAATGCAATATCTATGCAGTAAAGTTCTATCAGAAAAATCATAGATTATCTCATAATAAGTATAGGATAATGACCAATACCTTCGAACCGAGAAGGATCATTAATACCTGTATTAATATAATGCTCTCTATCTACGAAAAAAATCCCAAAGCTTCATTTGGTTTTATTGGAGCCAACGGTTTTAATGAAGATACGAAGTGTACCAAAAGATACAGAGTCTATTCAAGAATTGTAGCAACCTACTTTAGCGACAGAGTTTTCTATCACAAAGAAAATATAGAGAAGAGTGCATATATGCTCATCAACAATATAGCATTAAAAGAAAATCCCGACTTTATTCAACAAATCGAGAATTTCTTTATTAATCAATATGATTATTTTGAATAATTATTATTCGTACTAATAAGTCAGACGAACACCTGCTTGTATGTTGAAGTTAAACGGATTCTCTTTACGTATAGTTTGTATGTCGGAACCATCATTGAAATAATAAGCAACACCCGGTTCCACATAGATACCCAAACGCTTCGTTGCATTGATCTGTGCACCTACACCACCGGATACCGAGAACTGCAAAGGCTTCACTGTTTCTTTTTCAGAGCCAAGCTTTCCATAAACGCATTTCTCAACCATACCTCCGCCGGAGACATAAAGAGTGACAAGTTTCTTATCCAGGAAGTTCCAGTTGGCACGCAACGGAATACCGATATAATGTAGTTTCTGCTCTATCTGTTGTTCTTCACCTGCCAGTTTTGCATCCGAAGAAAGCAGCGTATAAGTCAGTCCTGTCTCAAGAGAGAATCCCTTAGCTAAACCTTTACGAACGGACAATCCGAAAGAAATAGGTTGATGATGTTTAATATCAACCACCTGTTTTGCCTGACGCAGATAAGGTACTCCATCTTCAAAAACCAACGTCTGGTCATTAGGAATTGTCTCCATCAAACCGTTGGAAACAGAAAACATACTCACACGGGACATATAGGCATGAGATCCGGCACCTACTTCTGTCGAAGCACCTCCTGAATTTCCTACCGAAAGTCCCATTGACCATGTTCCCTTTTGAGAAGATCTTTTTTCTGTCGGAATATGAAGTTTGTCTTTACCGGAGGGGCGGCGCGGTCTGTTATTCAATCGCTCTGCATCTTGTGACTGTCCCTGACTGGCATTTGTATTTTCTACCTGCTTCGGTTCATCTTCTACATTTTCAGTCTCTCCTTTCCCTTTTACATTCTTATCCTCCTCACTCAAAGAGTCCTCTCCATTTCCTGTTGAAGGTTTATTTTCATTACCGATCCCTAATGGATCTACACCTGTTTTCTGCTCCGTATGATTCCTGTTGACTTTCGCCAAACGGTCTACGCGAGCTACCGGCCGTAAGACAGGTTCCACAGCAGTTCCCTGCATATCCGGTTGTTGCACACCCGGCAATGCATCGGGCGTGGAAGCCAATGCAGGAGTTTGTATATGACGTATTTCATCCGCAGCAGGTGTCCCTAGAAAATACAGACTTACTGACGAAACGACAGCTAATATTATAACAGCTGCAGCAGCCATCATCCATTTTCGATAAGGATATATTTTCTTCTCCACAGGAGGCATAAGTTCTTTCTCCAGTTGTTCCCAACCGGAAGCAGGCGTCGGCTCGGAATAATCCGCGAGCTTCTCCTTCAACTTATTCATCCACAATTCTTTCTCTTCCATCTCTATCTATCCATTATGCGTTATCCATTCTTTTACTCTTTTTGCTAATACACTCTTTGCACGAAACAGTTGCGAAGCCGAAGATTTTTCATTGATACCTAATACTTGTGCGATTTCTTTATGCGATTTGTCTTCAAATGTATAAAGGTTGAACACGGTACGATACCCGGCGGGTAATTCTTCAATAAACTGCATCAGTACTTTTTGTGGAATCGCTTCCACATCGGAAGCATCCGGCTCTTCATACTCTTCGGGCAACTCTTCCAAAGGTGCCGACTGATTGATTACATCATTCTTCCGAAGATACTGCAAAGCAGTGTTGACCATCACCCGCTCCATCCAGGCCCGCAAGGAACCCTCACCCCTCCAGGTGAACTTATCGAACGAATCGAATATCTTTAAAAAACCGTCGTGAAGCAGATCCTGGGCTGTATCCCGGTCGCCGGTATAACGTAGACAGATGCCAAGCATACGCCCCGCATACTGTTCATACAGTTCCTTGCGGGCCCGGTTATTACCCAGCCTGCATTGTTCCGACAACTCTATTTCTTCCATTCTCTTATACACGTGTTTACCTTATAAATGCAGCAAAGATAGAAATACTGCACAGAGAGAACAACTCTTTTATCACTTTTGTTTCTTTAACAGATCCGAATGCAATATTTTCTATCCCCTTGCATTTTTACTACAGAAAACATAAATATTATAAAATCTAAAACCTAGTAAGTATATGAAGAAATTTAAATTCATTGCCTTTATCTTTGCTATTATGACTACCATGCCGATTCTCCAGTCATGCTTGGACGACGATGACAGTTCGTCCGATCTTCTGGTTATCAGCACCATTAATATGATTAGCCAGGATAGCAAGGAATTTTATTTCACTTTGGATAATGGGAAAAAGATGTATCCCAGCAACTCGCAAGGATGGAACAATAAAGATTGGGTGGAAGGACAACGAGCTTTTGTGATATTCAACGAGCTGGAAGAGCCTGTGAATGGATATGACCTTAATATTCAGGTGAAAGGTATCAATCCAATCTTAACCAAAGACATCGTCACAATGGGTGAAGATGACAACGACGAAGAGAAAATCGGAGATGATAAGATCAACACGACTTATATGTGGATCAATAAGGATAATAAATATCTGACGATTGAATTCCAATATTACGGAACACATAGTGAAGATAAAAAACATTTCCTGAATCTGGTGATTAACGACAAAGAAGAGACAGTTCCCACTGCTGACGAAGACAATGCAGAGGACGAATATATTAATCTGGAATTCCGTCATAACAGTGAAGGAGATTATCCTCAACGTTTGGGTGAAGGATATGTGTCTTTCAAACTGGATAAAATAAAAGAGCGGATGGAAGGAAAAAAGGGATTGAGAATTCGTGTTAACACCTTATATAGTGGGGTGAAAACTTATGAAGTAAAATTTCCTTAGATTACTAATCTAATATGAACATGCGAAACACACTCTTTTTTAATATAATATATTAATTACGCAAGAGGGGGCGGTAGTTGTGAAACTGCCGCCCTTTACCTATAAAATCATATACACACCTGCATCTTTTCCATTCATACGCCCAGTCAAGAATGCTCCTGATTATATGGTTAGAAATCATTCCTGCCACATTAGAAAAGATAAGCAGGAATTCTCTAATTCACTATAACAAACATTGTATGGCCTGCAAAGTAAGCATTTCTTTAGGGACCGCTGCCTTTATTTCTTCTTTCAGGACGCACAGCAGACTGTGACGGATAAAATCTCTATTTGTCACCAGCACCACTTGTCGCGTAGGCCGGGGGATAGCAAACGGACGCACTAACTGTCGCTGTTCTTCTGTCAATTGCGCCACTGCCAGTTCGGGAATAAAAGTGATGCCTTTTCCGCTTTCTACCATTCGCATAAAAGTTTCCATACTTCCCAGACGATAAGCTATCTGGCTGACCTTCACCGCCTCCATCTGACAAAAACGGACAAGTTGGTCACGGAAGCAATGTCCTTCGTCCAGGAGCCAAAGATGTTCACCTGTTATATCGGAAGTACGGATCACTTCATGCTTGAAAGAGGGCTCTTTCCTTGATACATATGCGTAGAATTGCTCATAGAAAAGAGTTTCTTCTGTCAGGAATGTGTCTTCTAATTTACTGGCAATAATCCCTGCGTCCAAATCTCCGGCGTGCAAAGCTTGCTGAATATCCTGTGTTTTCATTTCTGTGACACGAATATCCAGTTCCGGGTATTTTTCCATTAGTTGAGGGAAAAAGCGGGGAAGCAAATAAGGAGCAATAGTTGGCAATACTCCCAAGCGGAATACACCGGACAATGACTGTTTATCTTCACAGATTATTTCTTTTACTTGGGCTGCCTGTGCCAGAATCACACGAGCCTGATCTATCACTTTCCGCCCGATGGCTGTCGGACAAACGGGCTGTACCGTTCTATCGAACAGTTTTACTCCCAGTTCATCTTCCAGTTTCTGAATCATGGCACTCAAAGTGGGTTGCGTCACACGGCAATATTCGGCTGCCCGTGCAAAATGCCTGAACTGGTCTACAGCCAGTATATATTCTAATTGTTGTATCGTCATCTATCAAATCATATTAAGTTATAGATTTCATCTATGCAAAGATAGAAATTTTCAGTTTGACAACAAGCATTTTCCGCCTTATCTTTGCAGTACAGAAAAAAAGAAAACGAGTATAAATCATTAAAAATAAAAAGAATATGAAAACTTTAGAATTTATCAAATTGAACGAATCGGGAGCAAACAACGTAGTAGCATCTTTGCAACAACTATTAGCAGACTTCCAAGTATATTACACCAATCTCCGCGGGTTCCACTGGAATATCAAGGGACATAATTTCTTTGTTCTCCACAGTCAATTCGAAAAGATGTATGATGACACGGCCGAAAAGGTGGACGAAATCGCAGAACGTATCTTAATGTTAGGTGGCACTCCGGCCAATAAGTTCAGTGATTATCTGAAAGTGGCAGGCATCAATGAAGTAGATAAAGTGAGTAACGGAGATGAAGCATTGAATAGTATCCTTCAGTCTATCAGCTATCTGATTGGTGAAGAACGTAAGATCTTGTCCATCGCTTCTCAAGCCGGAGATGAAGTTACCGTTTCGATGATGAGCGATTATCTGAAAGAACAGGAGAAGTTGGTTTGGATGTTGGTTGCCTATAATAACAAGTAAAATTTAAATAAAAGGTTTAGGTTTTAAGTCAAAAAGAGAGGATATTCCCATAAAAAGGTATATTCTCTCTTTTTTGCATTTCTTCTCTCCAGAATTAAAAACATTCGTCAAAGAGTTTCTGCATTTGTGGGTATTTGCCATCTGTATCTTCGACCTCCATACGTAGTTTTATCATTTCCTTTTTCATTTGTTTAATGATAGGGGCATATTCTTTCTCATTGTACACATTATGATCTTCTTTCGGATCTTTTTGTAAATCATAAAAGTCCCATACCGGTTTAGTCGCTCTCTCCTGCCCGTCCGTCATATCTAATGGATCACCATAATAGAAAACAAGCTTATAACGTTCGTTACGAATCCCCATATGAGCAGGACGAATAGTGTGGTGCGTCCAATAACGATAATAAAAACTCCTACGCCAATCATCCGGTGTCCGCCCGCAAAGATTATCCACGAAGCTGCGTCCCTGCATTCCTCCTGACGGGTTCACTCCGGCAAATTGTGCCAACGTCGGAGCAAAATCGATATTTAAAATCAAATCTTTCACTCGCTTTCCGGACGGGAGCCTCTTCGGATAACGAATCACAAACGGCATGCGGGCTGCTTCCTCATAAAACATACGTTTATCGAAAAATCCATGCTCTCCCAAAAAGTAACCTTGATCGGAAACATATACCACAATCGTATTATCCGCTATCCCCATATCATCCAAAGCCTGCAAAAGTTTACCTATATTATCATCCACCGTAGCTCCGCAACGCAGATAATCTCTGATATATTTCTGATAGATAGTTTTACGGGCTGCCGCACGTTGCATACCTTGAGTAGAAAAAGGTAATCCGGGATAACGGCACCACCATTTGTCAGGATCGGCAGAAGCCAGTTCCCATCTTCTTCCTATTTCTTCCAATTTTTGTCCGATGAATCCTCTTCCATTAGTTTCCGGTCCCCAATCCATCAGATTCTCGGGCTCGGGAAATACGATTCCGTCGTACAGATGCTCCATTCTAGTTGGATAATCATACGGTTCATGGGTAGCTTTAAAATGGCAACACATCAGAAACGGCTGCTTCTTCTCCCTGGCTTTCATCCATTCTATCGCTTTCTCCGTCACAATATCGGTAGAGAATCCCTGCACACACTCACCGAAATTACGATTGCCCGGCCACGGATCGGAACTATTGATAAACAACGGATCGCGATATACTCCTTGATCGTAAAAAATTGAATAATAATCAAATCCTTGCGGCTGGGATTTTAAATGCCATTTACCGACCAAGCCTGTTTGATAGCCTGCCTGCTTCAAGATAGTAGCAATGGTAGGCAACGAAGTGTCCAACGAATCGGCTAATGTATAGACACCGTTTTTATGGCTATAAGCTCCTGTCAGAATAGAAGCGCGGCTTGGCGATGAAATAGAATTTGTACAGAAACAATTATCCAGCACCACTCCCTCGGAAGCTAAACGACGAATATTGGGATTATGCGCATAATCAGCCAATATTCCTCCATAAATTCCCCATGCTTGCGCTGTATGGTCATCACTTAGGATGAAGAGAATATTAGGACGTTCGTCCCCTGCTATTTTTATATCTGTCTGAGCACATATTTTCCCGTTCATACAGGCAGCCAGCACGCCCAGTACAGACAATGAAATTTTTTTGTCCATAATGTATTTTAGTCCAATTTAAAAGTATATTTCGCAATCAGAAACGAAATCGAATAAATAAAAACTACTTTTTTATACTAAATTACCCCCTTGTTACAATATCCGTAACAAGGGGGAATTACATTTTAAATATTTTAACTCATATTAACCCCTCGTTACATTTTCATCATCTCCCCTACATACTCAAAGCCCAAAGTAAGTGCCGGAGATGAATCACTCGCTGCTATATTAAGTACTCCTTTAATTGTATACTTTTGGGTCGCTTCATCGTATTGAATCGTAAATATTCCCGGATTTGAAGGATCTACTTGCCTGTTCTTATCAATACCATCCACCCCTTGTAATACTACCGTCACGATATCTGCTTTGGTATAATCACCGGGAAGTAAAGCTGTCCTGTTTACCAGTATGTTTATAAGAGCATTATTACTACCAGCAAACGCTAACACCAAATTATTGCCTTGAACTTTATATCCTGCCATTATAGATTCGAAAAACAGATCTGTATCGGACTCATCTTTTACCTCTATTCTGAGTTCTGTTGAAACTCCACTGCCGTCATTCGCTATTATTTCAATAACAGCCGTACCGGAGGCCAAAACCTCAATGATACCATTCTCCAATGAAATGACCTCATCGCCTTCCTTCAAATTATAAGATACAGATTTATCCTCCGCATTATCCGGCAATACAACAAGGGTAGCATTCAAATCGTAAGTATCACCGACTACCAAGTCCAGAACTCCCATTCCATCCGCTACAATAATTTCTTCCACTCTTACCTGATAATCTACGGCTACTCTGTATTTGGATTGAAATCGTGCTATATTTGCATTATCTACCAGAGTGACCGTCAGTTCTGCTTCACCAGAAGCAATACCCGTAATTACTCCTTCACGGTTTACTGTGAAAACGTCCTCGTTACTTGAGCCAAACCGAAATGAGTATTCCTCCAGATTACCAGCATTATCCGGAATAACGCTAACACGCAGAGCAGTGGTAATTCCTACTTCATCAAAAACAATATCCCCCTCTTCGGTTATATACTCATTTTCGACAGAAATCCCGGTAACAGGGTTTTCCACCACCTCTACCTGACTAATTTCATCGTCATCACCGCAAGCCGCACATATAACAGCCGCAGCAAACATTAAATATAATAATTTTTTCTTCATATTTACTTCATTATAAATCGATTGTTCTGCCAATTATTCGGGACAGCGTACACCCTCCACCCAGTTAAGAGTCTTATTTATATCCCAGCCATTTCCGGTCCAGTCTCTGACAACATCGCCTTCACCTTCATTAAATCTCCAGTAAGCAATCATATCCTGATAATTGTCCGGAGATATATAGCACATATTATTCTGAATCTCGCTCTGTGTCAAAGCCTTTTTCCATACACGAACTTCACTTATGACTCCGTCAAAATAGCGGGAATCCAGCGAAGAGCCAATACAGAACCTGCGTTTATCTGTCTTTCCACACAAGGTAATAGGACCACGCGGAGCATCTACCTGTCCATCCAATTCACCATTCACATAAAGCTTAATGCTAGAACCGTCGAACACAACTGCAAGATGATACCATTTATTCACTTCGAACTCCGTCTTGCCCGTGGCAGGATAGCCACCTCCGGCCAATTGAATCTGATTCGGCTTAATAGTAACATCACCAAAGCGCAATAGAAATTCTTCCTCCACTCCCATTACAGTACTAATATACGGATTTATGGCAGCGAAGTTGTTCACCTTAACTCTCGCCTCCATCGTGACTTGCGGCACACTCGCCAACGCAGGATCATCCTCAAAAGCAAGCTTCATGTTAGTCCGGTAAAGAGTGGCAGCCTTAACTACCATCACTTGATTCAATACAAGATAAATCGTTCGGGAAGATTCCATAACAGGCATATCACCAGTCACATTCGTAATAGTTATAGGCACACAATAGATAACCCCCTCTTCAAAATTAGTAGTTCTCAATAAAGAAAAGATCAATTGTTCTGAAATATTCTCACCTGCTTTCAGCACAATTTCGTCATTGGACAACATATAATCTTCAACAGGAACAATCTTATATTTCTTCCCATACTCCGCATTGTAACCCTCCAGCTTATCCGGATCCACTTTGACTTTAATCAGTTGATCCCCCATTGCCTGGCAAGAAGCCGAAACTGTCACACCAATGTCAGCCGGACCATCCACTGTATATTTAACAGTAGGAGAATTTTCAGTGCCGGTAAAGTATAAAGCATCTTTCAATGGTTCCGCATTTGTACAAGCAAACAAAACGGCCCCCCATAACATAATCAATAATAAATATTTTGTCTTCATATCTTTTCTGCTTTTTAGATATTATTTCTTCGCAGGATTCATTATCTGGATAGCCTCACGAAGATATTTATATTCAACATCCGTATGGTTATACTCATATTCCATATGGTAACTTCCAATCCCTCCCTTATGCTGTTTTTCCGTTATTTCTTCCGGTTGCCAGCGTGCCATTCCAAGCAAAGAGGGAATCGTGCCTAGTTCCGGATCTTTATATCCGGCTCCTCCCGTTGACCAGAGGCTCTCAAAATTTTCTGTAACTATAAAACGTTCTGGGCTAATATGTTTACTCACCGTATTAAATCGATATTGCAAAGAAGAAGGAGCAGTTGTACCATATGCCTGGGCAATTGCATAATTTGCATATTTCCATCCTTCTTCCGTGATTTTCTCTATATATCCGTCCACACAGATGAGCTTATCCTCTCCCAAATTAGCACGCATTTCTCTCAATAAAGTAGTCATATTCACCGACTTATTGAATAAGTCACCACTGCTACATTCATGGTCGAAATCGACTCCATCATACCCATATTTGAACACACTGTCGGCTACCGCCTTCGCCACAGCAGGAATATTCTCCGCCACATTCTCAAAATTACCGGGGAAGTTGGACATATTATGAGAAAATATAGTAAATGTCACCTTGGTTCCATATACCTCTTGCACATATTTCAAATCCTCCATCTGCGCTTGAGTCAAGCTATGCCATGTTCCCCAAATAGAAACCACGTCTACACTGTCAGGCAAGTTACGCAGATATTTTACAGGAGATGTTCCGGCTGCCTTCCAGCCGCCAAACCATCCAAAAGCCAACTGATGATCTGACTTTTTATAGGCTCGCAGATTCTCATAATATTGGGCATCTTTCACAACAGGCACTTGGAGCGATATATTTTCTATCTCCGTATCACATGCCACCATAACCATAGCCAATACGAAAAGTCCAAAGACTCTATTCATTATCTTATTCATAGTAATAAAATTAGATACATAATTATTTTTTATCCCACCACAACTTTACATTTCCATAGTCCTTGCCACCAAGAAAATCAGTTACGGCCTTATTTACCTCTGTTGTATTCGTATCATATTCTGTAGACGGAAGCGGAATACGACGAGGACCGGAAGCGTCCACTTGCCCTGAACTGGCATTTGTTCCATACAAGTTAAACAGTTTCGGATACCCGGTCCGACGATATTCGCTCCAAGCCTCCTGACCTTCCGGAAACATAGCGATCCATTTCTGCGTGATAATACGCTCGAGTTTCTTTTCATCACGATCAACAGCATTCCATGCAATAGTAATTGTTGAAGCTGCCACCGCACTACCTGTTGTTCCCGAGGGCGCAGTGAACGGCACAGGTTTATATTCATCACCTCTTGTCAGATAATCACCCAAGGACACTCCCCACTGCTCAAAAGACTTCGTAATACCTGTATTATATAGTCCTTCCATTTCACCGCCCATATTCCAACCATGAAGCCTTCCTTCCGCACGCAAGAAATAAACCTCCGCAGCACACATCCACTGAACGGGTGTCTCTGCAAATATATTCGGAGCCGACAACTTAACGTAATTCGTCTTATTAGTAATATTCACCCCTAATCGTGCCCCATGAAGCTTATCACCAACTTCACCATATTCCGATTCTTGGAAATATTTGGAAAGACGAGGATCATTGTAACCCTTCATTATAGACTCAATATCAGCTCCCATTCGTACATCCTCATAATTATCCCAGCAAATCTTCAAAGGATGAAATACAGAGATCCCGTTTCCCGACTGCAACAGGGCATTTTCCGCATTTTCCGTAATCACTCCATTCTTAACTGCTTCCTCAGCTAACTTTCGTGAAGTTTTTCCATTCACCTCAAATCCCTCCACATAACAGGTACGCATAGCCAAACGCAGTTTTAATGAATTCGCGAATTTCAACCACCTCGTGAAATCACCTCCATATACCAGATCATATTTACTCAAAGGCTTACTTCCCGGATGAACAGCGACATAATCCTGCAATTCCGCTATAGCCTCATCAAGATCTTCGAAAAAAGATTTATAGATATCTTCCTGTGAATCATAAGGAGTTTCCAAGCCCCCGTGTCCAAACTGCAGATAGGGCAAAGGACCATATATATCCGTTATCCGATGCATAGCAGCCACCTTTAATATTTGTGCCACCGCATAAGCTTCCGGAAACTCATCCTTGCCATTATCACGAATTTGTTTCCATGCCGACATCACATTAGTAAATGCGACCTCGAAAGCAACGTCATTCCATTTATCATACCGCAAGTTATAATGGCAAGCAGAATTCGATCCCCACGTACCGATGGGTGTCATGTATCCTGAATGCATATCGCCGCATAAGTTTTGAGCGCGTTGAAATTGATTAGCGTCCACATCACTGGTCGGTATAACATCCATCTGCATAGCCGGAAAGAAATTCCCTATTTTCATCAATCCGACCAGCATATATTCCGGGACCTCTGTAGGATCGGTATTCCACTCTTTATAATTATCCGTACACGATGAAGCAATCAACATAGCCGCTCCTAACGTGCATACCATATGTCTTATTTTTCCTAATCTTTTCATTGTATTATTCCTTTCTGGTTAGTTAATATTGGAATTTCACACTAAACCCGATGCTACGTACACTTGGTTGCATAAAATAGTCAAACCCTTGATAATATGTACCCGTAGAGGCCGATAATTCCGGATCAAAAGGTGCCTTATTATGAAACATGAACAGATTCTTACCAATAAGCGACACTGTTAGATTTTGTATCTGATTGCCAAACCATTTTGTTGGAAATGTATACCCTAAAGTTGCTTCTCTAAGCCGTACATTTGTCATACTATAGACATAATTCGCCAAGACTCCGGTCGCCCCATTACCAAGTACATTATAGTAATCTTTTGCTGTCACACGGCCACTATTAAGATTCACTCCACCATTATCCCGTACTATAGCCGATGTTTTAGAAGTTCCATAGTAATCCATTTTAGCTTGTGTAGCAGACACGCCTACTCCACCGATACGAGCATCAATCAGGAAACTAAGATTAATGCCTTTCCAGCTGAAACTGTTATTCCATCCCCAATTGAATCGTGGTGCCGCACTACCGGCTTTTATCCAGGTATTCGGGTCAGCCTCAATAGCACCCGTATTTGCGTCAACTTTAATGTTGCCTAAATAGTCAATCTTCAACCCAGTTACATAAATATCACTCAGAGTACCTCCCTCTTTCACTATCATTTTATAGCTTCCTTGCGGATTGAAAGGTTCTATCTCTGTAATGGAAATGGGTTCTCCTGTAATTGGATTGGTAGCACCACCGGGTAACAGATAAACAACCTTATTACGATTCATAGTAAAAGTCAGATTCGAGTTCCATTTTACAGGCCCAAGATTAGCGTCAATACCCAAACGCGCTTCAATACCCCAGTTATTTACCTTACCGCCATTCAACATATAATTGCTATAACCCGTACTCGGCGGCATTGTATAATTAATGAACTGATTGTAAGTATTACTATTATAATAGGTGAAATCAATATTCAACAAATTCTGAAACATTCTCAAGTTCATACCGATTTCAACAGATTTTGTGCGTTCAGGCTTCAGATCCGGATTCAATAATCTGGAGGAAGTGTTGACGATACCATCTTTCACGGTATAGGTGGGCATTGTAATCTGCCGCATCGGCGGATTACCCACTTCACTGTAAGAAGCTCTAAACTTTAAAAAGGAAATATATGCTTTTGACAAATCAAACATCTCACTGACAACTGCAGATACACCTACCGATGGATAAAAGAAACCACTTTTCTCATTATCCGTATTTGCTAAAGTAGAAAACCAGTCATTGCGGGCAGTTAAATCCAGATATGCCCAACTCTTATACCCCAACTGGAAAGTCGCAAAAACAGCTTGATTATTATCTATATATCCCGCTTGTTCAGCCTTGGTATTTGCACCATTTTTACTTATATTGTTAAAAGAGAAAAAGTTGGGAACAGTAGCCAGATGTCCCTCATAGTTCGTCATTTCATAGGTTTGATGATTAAAACTGGCTCCCAAGTTTGCTGTAATTCCCCAATTCTCCCAACGTTTATTAATCTGTGCCATGACATCTCCATAGGTATTCTTATATCCAGACTTCATGTTCATATAATTACCATATTCAGATGCAAACAATTGGTCGGAAGAGGCCGCAATTTTACGTTCATATATATCATTGCTATTGTCTACGCGCATACGGCCAACCACATTCATCCAATCAAAAACTTTATAATTCAAATTAGCCGAGAACATGTAGCGAGATTTATGATTACTCATATTCTCACGATTTACAATCCAATACGGATTTTCTATTGCAAATCCCTGATTACCATAAGGCCAGTATTGCACATCATAATATTTCTCACTATTATAACGTTCATATACCTTATATTTATTCAAATCATCTCCCCTGGGCATGAGGTATAATGCAACAAGTGGGTTATGATATTGCCCCTGTGACATCATATTATTATCATTGGTAATCACATAAGAGGCACTCATATCCAATGTCAACTTATCCTTAATTAATTCAGTCGTATTACGCAATGTAAAATTATACCGGTTATAAGTATTATTAGGTATAATACCACGCGCATTAGTCGATGCTACAGAGAAATAAGTCTGATTGCGGTCATTGCCTGCTGACAAACCTAACGAGTTAGTTTCTGTGAAACCTGTTTGAAAGAAATCTTTAGGTTCCCATGTCGCATCCTTTTTAGCTCCCCAGCTAGCAAACTCACCTTCTAGCGATCCATAAGTCGTCTGAAACTCCGGCATTACCAATGGACTCATGAACTGAGTATCGTTAGAATAATTAATTCTCAACTTCCCCTCTTCTCCTTTTTTTGTTGTAATCAACACAACACCATTGGCACCCTGCGAACCGTAAAGCGCAGCAGCCGCTGCACCTGTCAATACAGACATCGATTCAATATCATCCGGGTTTATACTGGAAATCCCATCACTATCTCCTCCATCTGCATTCTCATAAAAGCTTTTTTCCTGATTAGAACGCATAGAAGCCATAGGAATACCGTCAATTACATACAAGGCATTGTTATCATTTGTGATAGATTTCAAACCGCGCATCACAACACGGGTAGAACCACCAATACCAGACGCACTTTGGTTAATAGTCACCCCGGCAATCTTACCAGCCAGACTATTCATGAAACTAGCATCCTTTACAGTAGTAAGATCAGCAGCTTTCATTTCTTGCACATTATAGGTCAATGATTTCACTTCGCGTTTAATACCCAAAGCGGTAACAACCACCTCATCCAGCACTTCATTATCCGGACGCATGGTTATACTGTAAAAGTCCTTTCCGGAAACAGGTATCAATTGAGTGGCATATCCGATATAAGAGACTTTCAAAGTAGAATTACTCAAAGCAGACATTGAGAAATTTCCATCCAAATCGGTAATGGTACCAGTATTAGTACCCTCTACTGCAACATTGACACCAATCAAAGGTTCTCCCTTCTCATCAACAATTTTTCCTTTCACCGTCTTTGTAGTCTGAGAATTTGTTCCCTTTTTTTCAGGAACAATCATAATATACTTATCAGTCAATTTATAAGAAAACCCTGTTCCTTTCAAAATTGTTTTTAGCGCAGTCTCTAACGGTTGGTTTACTATATTCAAAGATAATTGTCGTTTATCTGAAAGTTGTGATTGATTGTAAGCAACGGATAATTTAGACTGTCTTTCGACTTCCGACAATGCCTTTTGTAAAGTGATTTCTGCATTTTTTATAGTAATACGAATATTACTTTGGGCAAATGCTGTTGTTTGTAATATAAACAAACAGCAAATAATTATTGTACTTTTAGCTGTTTTTAGATATAAATTCATATCTTCGTAGCGTTTTTAGTGTTAAACTCATAATATTAATTCCATCAAAAATCTAGTATTTTACATTTTAATACTAAAAAACTTATTTCATATCCGGAACCAGGCGGCATCCTCGTTCCGGATACTTTTTTACATAATGATATATTTTAAGGTTAAACAATCGAGCTTCTTATTCTATTTCACAGTTTTCATATAGCAAACATTTTTATCTATTTTGTAAGTAAACTTTCCAGTCACTTCTTTCATCACCTCCATTATTTCTCCAATATCCGTATTCTTGCTAAAACTAAAGTTATATTCATCTGTTGTAAATAACTTCGTATTATATTGGAAAGTTATGTCAAAACGCCTTTCCAAAGTCAGCAGAATCTCTTCCATTGTACTTCCACGAAATACAATCTGTCCTCTCTGCCAAGCTGTTACATCTTCCAGATCAGCTTCTTCAATTTTACTTTGAGCTGTCTTTCGATTATAAACTACCTGTTGCCCCGGTCTCAAAATATAAGAATGATCCGATTGTTCATAGTTCACTTTTATCTTGCCTTGAATCAAAGTTGCAACAATTTCCGAATCTTCAGGATAAGCAGCTACATTAAATTCTGTTCCCAAGGCAGTTACAGACATATTGGCAGATCGCACAATAAATGGTTTATCCGGATTCTTCTTAACTTTAAAATCGGCTTCTCCTATTAGATAAACAGTACGAGTATCTCCTTTAAATGCATCCGGATAGAGCAATAACGTTCCGGAATTCACATGAACCCGGCTACCATCCGGTAATTCAAACTCATATGTTTTTCCATCAGGAATATATTGCTCAATCATCGCAGCCGTTTCCTCTTTAAAAGTATTCTTTGTTAACCAAAATGTACCGGATACCGTTACAACAAACATTGCGACTGCTGCCGCATATTTCCAGGGAAACAACCGATACCGCTTTTTAGTGCTGGCAGATACTCCGACTTTATCATATACATTCTCTAAAGAAGTCCATGTGCCTGCATCAACTTTGCCTTCTGTTTCTTTCCATAATGTACTCAACGCTATATCTTTCTCATCAGCATGCTCCTCGTCTAACAACCATTGATGTACTTCTTTGGTTACATTCTCGCTATGCTCAGAAGCGGTGAATACATTGATAATTTTTTGAATATAATTCTTCATTTTAGATTTGCCTTATATAATATAGACAACTAGCTAAAACGGACTACTCAACTGAAATAGAAAAAAAATGCGATTAAGATGACTTTTTTTAATTCTTGTAGTGCAAGATAGATGTGGCGTTCCACTGTACGGATAGAAAGTTGTAGTTTATCAGCAATCTCCTGATTACTCATACCGTTTTGCCGGCTCATAGAAAAAACTTTTCTGCGTTGTTCCGGCATATTATCTAAAGTAAGTTTTATCAGAAGTTGTAGTTCTTTTGCATAAAGTTTATCGTATATATCAAATTCAAAAGAAGGAGAATCTTCCTGGGACAATTTCTCCTGATAACTAAGTTCTACGGACTGATGCTTCAAAAAGTTATAAATCTGATTACGAGTCATCGTGTAAATATAACTATCCCATGTCTCTTTGTTTTCCCAGATTTCCGGATTATCCCACAGTTTGACAAATATATCCTGAGCAATATCTTCAGCATCTTCTTCCGAACGTAAAATCTTCCATGCAAAAGCCTTTACCTTCGGAAAAGTAAGAATGAAAAACTGCTCGAATTTTTTCTTCTTTTCTTGTTCACCAATATGTGTCATCAGAGATTTTCGGCTATTATCGTTTTTATGGAAGCCAAAAATAGAAGCTTTTATTAAAAAAAACAAGTAAAAGTTATATTAAAAACAAATTTATTATTTTCTCCCGAAATTCATTTTCCGGTATATCCTCTTATTTATCAGAGATTATAAAAGTGAACTACAGCTTTCATAAGATGAGACCTATTCAACTGAAAATAATCCATTTAATCTAATATCATCCGGAGAACTACCGATCATTATCTGAAAAACTCCTGCCTCAACAGTTCGTTCCACATCTTGGTTTATAATACATAAGTCTTCTTCTGCCAAAGTGAAGATAATAGACTTTTCCTCTCCCTTTCTTAAAGGAAAACGTTTAAAATGTTTCAACTGCCTCATTGGCTGGACAACTGACGCATATTTATGCCTTATATAAAGTTGTGCCACTTCCTCCCCGTCATACTTCCCTGTATTTTTCACATTAAATGAAACCTCAAAACAATAAGGGCCTTTCTGTACTATTTGTAAATCGGAATATTCAAAAGTGGTATAACTCATCCCGTAACCAAAAGTATAGATGGGCGATGCTGACATTTCTACATAATCATGGTTGCGGGGAGCTTTCTTATTATAATATACCGGAATCTGCCCTACTGACCGGGGAACAGATATTGGCAAACGTCCGGCAGGATTATAATCTCCAAATAAGACATCGGCTATCGCATTTCCACCTTCCTGTCCCGGATAATAGGCCGTTAATAATGCATCTGCATATTCCGAAGCCCAGTTTTTCTCTAACGGACGACCTTCGATATAAACTACAATCAATGGCTTTCCCGTTTGCTTCAAGGCTTCCAATAATTCTTGCTGTCTGCCAAGCAATGACAAAGTTGCACGATCGAATCCTTCACCACATTCCATATCACTAATGCTACCCTGTTCAGCTACTGCTGCACCTGTTTCTTTATAACTCGTTTTAAAGTCACGGGCACTGGAACCGCCCACCACTGCTATGACAACTTCAGCACAACGCGCAACGTCAACTGCCTGTTTTATTTCATTCACAGCAGTATCACGGATAGCGCAACCTTTCACATATTCCACACGCGAAGGAGATAGTTTAGCTATTATTCCATCAAGTACAGTTTTCACATTACTGTCTTCCTGAGGAGCGGTATAGTCTCCTAACATATTGTACCGATTGTCGGCATTAGGACCAATAACTGCCACTTTGTTTATTTTCTTGTTTAAAGGCAGAATTGAATTTTCATTTTTGAGCAATGTAATAGAGGCTTGTGCCATTTTACGTGCCAAACTGATATGTTCTTTACTGCGTACTATTTTTTCCGCAACCTTCGGTTCCACATAAGGATGCTCAAACAACCCCATCTCAAATTTCATCCGTAACACCCGGCAAACAGCAGTATCAATCACCGCTTTGTCCATTTGCCCGGTCTGAACTGCATGACAAAGATTAGTATAGGCATCTCCCCCTAGATCAACGTCAACGCCCGCCATAACAGCGCTTATCGCAGCTTTTTCTTTTGTCGGAGCTACAAAGTGACTTTCATGAATGCCCTCAATACTATATAAATCAGACACAACAAAACCACGAAATTTCCACTCATTACGCAACAATTGAGTCAGCAAATAATGATTCGACGTACATGGAATACCATCTATTGAGTTATATGAGGTCATGACTGATAATGCTCCTGCATCTATCGCCTTATGAAAAGGAGGAAGAAAGTTCTGATGCAAATCCCGAATACCTACTGATGCATAATTACCATTTTGTCCACCCTCCGGCACAGCATATGCCAGAAAATGTTTCAGCGTCGCTATGGTAGCGTACTTCTGCGATAAATCACCTCCTCCTAAACCTTCGACCATAGCTGCTCCTAAAACGCCACTCAATATCGGATCTTCTCCAAATGTTTCTTCCACACGAGACCAACGCGGGTCACGAGTTAAATCAAGCACAGGCCCGTAACTTATATGCCCACCTTGAGAACGAATTTCTTTAGCTATGACCTGCCCCACTTCTTTTATCAATTCCGGAGACCATGATGCCGCCATTCCTATACCCGTAGGAAAAACAGTAGTACCAATTGCCATATGCCCATGAGGGGCTTCTTCCGCTAGAAACATCGGGATTCCCAAACGGGTATTCTCCATCACATATTTTTGCAATGCATTTCCTGCTTTCGCTGCCAATTCAGGATTTAATCCACTCGATAATGTTTTCTTTGTCCATGGGTCTGCACGATAAGTCGCCCAAAGCATTCCTGCATTCCTTTCCTTGACAAGTTGCTTGAACTTCCCGGAAGGATAAACCTCATTTCCCTTTATTTCGTACATCTCCCACCCCAGAGGACAAAGTAATTGACCGACCTTCTCTTCTAAAGTCATACGTGACAACAAATCAGCCACCCTTAAATCAACAGACAGACCCGGATTCTTATAAGACGGTAAAGAGGATTGGGCAAAAATTTGAACGCTCACCCATAAAATGAATATAAAAACATATAATCGATGTGTCATAATGCAATGAACCTTTTTATAATAGGACAAAGTAAGTCTGCATATCTCATCATTCCCAAATCAGTGAAGTGTACCCCATCAACAGTAGCTTCTCCATCCTTTCCCAACATTTCTGAAGAAGGTATTAAATAAATGTTTTTCTCGCCGTTTTTCTTCAATGTACCAAAAATCTCATTTAAAGCCTGATTCCTCTCTTCTACCTCACGAGCAATTTCCTGATCAAACAGGACATGAGTGAAAACCGGATCCTCTACAAAAAGAACCGGAGTCTGCGGATGCTTGGCACGGATTATCTGATAAAAAGTTACCATTCTTTCCTTTATCTGTTTCACAGAAGCATTTGGTGCAAAATCCAACACAAAAACACCGGCATCTATTTCCGCCATCACTTTTGCCACTTCCAGATCAAGCAAAGCATTACCGCTAAATCCAAAATTGACACATTCGCGATTCAATCTTCTTGATATAATATTTGTATGTGCCATTCCCGGCCGTGAAGCGCAACCACCTTGCAAAATACTGGTTCCATAAAACACAACAGGTTTCTCACGAACCGGATAGTTTGTTGCCGGTTGGTTTATGGCAGACAATGAATCAACACCGATTGCCAAAGAATCAATTCCGTCATAAAGCGGCAGATAGAGCATAAACTCTCTTTCTTTGGGTACCATATTGGCTATAATCGTTGTCTGATTCTCTTTCTGTGTAGGACGGGCACTGTTAACAAAACGCCAAATACCATTTTCTTCTAAACTATAAAGATCGAGACCTTTTATTCCCACGTCAGTCATGTGATTCATATGGTTATTAAAAAGCACTTCCCACTTCACTGCAATCCTTGTGGAGTTACTTCGAAAACGTATTGCCATTCCTGCCGAATTACGGCTTAAATTCCAAAGTGGAGTACGTAATATATTCTTCAATGAATCCGGTAATCTTTCATATCTTGGGCCTCCGTTATCAACAACTTTTCCTAACAACGGAAAAACCGAGGCATCATAATATACAATCTGTGCATACCCATAGCACGCCAACAATAGCATACTAAGAAGGATAATTGTTCTTTTCATATTTAATCAAATAAGTTGTAAGATTCATATATGTGTCAACTAAAATTCGATGTCCGCATCTTCTATAACAGAAACCAACGGAAATCCATCCAATGAGTCTTTCAAGTTCAACTCTTCGGGAGTAGGTGGCATGAACTTAGCCTTTTTTCCTTTCACTTCCGCCCCTTTACTCGTCAATGTCACCAAAGCATACAACGGAGCATCATAAGTTATCGAGTATTTCATCAAAGAATATTTCTGATTGATTTCTTCCGGATAACGTTTCTCCGTCATTGAAGGTTGTTCAATCCAAACATAGGAAGCACTATTCATTTGCATATACGTAATACCATTTATTACTTTTGTGTAATTACTATGATTATGACCGCTAAAAGCCAACACAACCTTTTTAAATCCGGCCCGCCGATTCTCATCTTCCAAAATCTGCCGTACTTTATCTCCATTCTTCACAACAGCATCAATACTCTGATGTGAGAAAATCACACAACGCTTCTCTGTTTTTTCCAAATCACATTTAAGCCATTCCATTTGTTCCGGATCTATAAAAGCGCGCATACTGGCATCCACATAATAATTTGCTTTCGCATAGTGCCGATACTCTTTTCCATCATACAAGTTATTACCATCCAATACAATAAAATGGAAGTTTCCAGAATCGAAAGAATAGTAACGTCCCGGCATTCCCATCCCTTCCACATATTCCTCCGGAGCATATTTATCCATATCATGATTACCTATAACATGATATTTATCACCCGAAAACCTATCCCAAATATTCAAATAGGGCTGGCTTACACTATCCAAACGACAAAAGTCCCCCAACTCTATAATAAAATCCACATCTGCACAAGAAGCGGCAGTTATAAACGAATCTAATCGTTCTTTCCCGTCCGGAACGTCCTCTGCATGCAGATCAGATACAATGGCAAACCTTACCGGCTTCTCCGGAGAAGTACAAGCTGCCATACACACAACCATAAAAAGTATTATAATTCTTCCAAACATTTTTTTCTACTATTAAATATTCCTTTTATTCTCATTCTTTTGATACAAATCCATATACATTGCCGGCATAATCAGCCCCGAACATCATATTGCCCGACACTGCTACCGTACTCATAACAGGTGCACCTACCGAGTGTTTCCAACACAAATTACCGTCTGCACAGTCGAGCGCATAAAAAGCTCCATCCGAAGCACCGAATAGTACTAGTTTTCCTGATTTTACCGGGCTGCTTTCTATTTGTGAAGCCGGAGTACAAACATAAGGTGAAGTATAGATAAGCGCATCTCCTGTCATATAATTCCAGCGTCTTTCCAGATTTTCCCGGTCTAATGCAACCATTCCGTTCCGTGCTGTTCCAAAGATAATGGCATCTTCAGTCACTAACGGAGTTGAAGTGACATCCACTGAATAAGGCAATTTCTTCTTTGCCAGAATCTGCCCTGTGTGGACAGACATGACAAACAAAGAACTGTTGGAAAGGAGATACATTACTCCGCCGTGTATGGCCGGAGATGAAGCCCGGTTACGGACGCCCTCTTTCTCCACTCTCCAAAGTAGTTTCCCCGTACGGATATCATTGCCATATAAAGCATCCCATTGTACGCTACCCACTAGCACTCCTGTGCCTGAAGACAAAGTAGCTGTTGTTCCTTCACCCTGTTTCCACGAAGTATTCTTCCAATATTCCCGTCCGCTACTTGCTTCCACAGCACAAAGTCCCTCACCGGAACCGGCAAAAACCGTATCGCCCGAAACCACCAAACCATCATTCAATGCCGGTACTCCCATAACATCCAGTTGTTTCTCCCAAATCAGTTGTCCCGTCGACGCATCAACCGCATACAAATGCCCGTCTACATCCTGTGCAAAGACAAGTCCTTGAGTAGCAGCAATGCTATTCTTAACGGACGAACTCACAGGGTACTTCCAACAAACCACACCAGTAAGTGCATCCATTGCAACGATAGCAGACTTCCCCGATGCATTTTCATCCGCAGAAGCAATGTACACTCTGCCACGATATACGACAGGAGAAGTCATATATATATTCGAACCGATATTTTGAGTCCATAATAAAGAGAAAGGGGCGAACAATGTATCCTTACTAATACCTATATGTTCCGGATTCCCCAATAAATTGTTCCAGTCCCCTTTCACTTTTCCAGTTGTTATTCTTGTTATCGGACAAACAAAGGTTTCCCGTGTTTCCGCCACTTCTCCATTGGTGAATCGAGCCTCAACTTCCACTGCAACCTGTCTGCCCTTGCACTTATCCGGCAAAACAATCTCCCCAAACCAGTTAAAGTCAGTTTTCTGGTGCAAAGGTCGGCCATTGATAATTTTCTGCCCGTCCACCCAACAACTATATACAACTTCACGAGCAGGCGAAACAGTATGATAAGCATTTACCGACAAAGGAATATTCCCATTTTTCAACAAGGAAACTTCTCCATTCTGAATGGAAGCAATCTGCACCTGCTTATTGATATAAGTATAACGTAATGTAGAAGTCAATGCTCCTTTACGGTCAACCTTTATAACACGGAAAGCTGCCGCCGCATGGTCAATTCCTCCCCGAATCGGCGTTGAAGTACAAATGCTGACTGCACTCTGATGCTTCCGGATATGATTGATATGCCAATGTCCATAAATCCATGCTTTCAGATTATAGTTATCCAGGTCTATGAACTCCCGGTCATTGATACCATAAATAAATTTATCATCCTTCGTTAACAAGTCATGACTGAACACGACAATTGGTTTCCCCGCAGGAATCTGTGCCAGGTCATTCTTCAACCATCGGTAAACTTCCTCTTTCGTATAACCCGGACGATAATCTCCCCCGAGCATCGGAGTAACAATATAATGGACATTGCCTACATCAAAAGAATAATAGACCGGACCATAAATACTTTCATACAACTCCTCGCCGGATTTACCTTTCACCAAATCATGGTTACCTATACAATAAAAAACCGGAACTCCCATATTCTCAGAGTTCATCATAGGCAGATGCGCTTTCATCCCGGCTTCATAACAGAGATCACCTGTATGAATAATAAAAGCAGCCTTTTCATTTATCGCATAGTCGCGTACATTAGCAAGCCAAACATTTTGTCCCTCCTTTGAAGAGATTTCCGTATCGGATATATGCACAAAAGAATGGCTGCTATCGGAAGCTATAACAGCGGAATGCAAAGGGAAAACACCAAAATCATATCCTTCCCTATCATTTGTAACGCGATAATAATGTTTATAGTTTGTCTGATACCCGGAAGGGGTTGTTATAAAGAGAAATTCAACTTTCGAGTGTCCCGGCAGAGAATATGTCCCGTCAACAGCTGTTTTTGTAACATTCAGACCGTCTGAAACCATTACCCCTTTAAGCACCTTTTCTCCTTTGTCATATTGCCCGTTTCTATTAGAATCCACATAGACTTTTCCTCTAAATGTAGCATTCAGACATAAAGGAAGCAAGCACAAAATAATAAATAAGAAAATCCTGTTCATAATCATTGTTTTAGTATAACCCATTAAAAATACCCCAATGAACAATCATTTCATTCATTGAGTCCCACCTACTATCCCTGTGAAACGTATCATCCGTACCGGACTTCCAGGGTCATTACTTATCAGCTTTACATCCGCTTTCAATCGACTAGCCTTACGGGGAGTAACAACAAATACAATTTCCCTTGTTTCTCCCGGTCTTAATACCATTTCTTTATGAACATCCGTCACCACATCTTCCCCACATTCCAATTTACGAACAATCAAAGGTGACTTTCCTGTGTTAGCCAGCTCAACCTTTCGAGTTAACCGTTTGCCCGGCTCCAACTGTCCTAGTTCAAAAGAACGAGTAGAAAGTTTAAGTTTTGGACCATTCAGCAAACTGACTCCTCGCATATCATCTATACCTGTACCATAAACCTCAAGCGCTTCTGTACGTTTTCCGTTTACCAAGAGTACTATCCGATCATTGAAAGATCCATAAAAATTGGGGGGAATAGTTGCAATAGTTCGTATAGTAACCATCGATTTCGGCTCCATTGACTTAGGCATTTGTACTCGAACACATCCACTCTTGTTCGTTATGGAATAAGAAAGATATACCCGTTTGTCTGAATGATTATAAAGCTTGGTTTCAACTATTTTAGGAGATGCTTTTTGTTGAACATTCTGGAACGAGAGTACCAATTGGTTAACTGAAACTGCATCTGCTAAGGAATAAGGAAAATCTGTTTCCGGATCAAGAACAGGTTCTACAAACCCTGCCACTCTCAAGTAGTTCACACTTTCTCCTTTTCCGCATATCACTTGAAGAGTCCTAGAAAAATGATTAACGCGTCCACGAGGGTCAAAAGTTACTTTCACAAATCCTTCCTGTTGAGGATTTATCCGGCTTTTGGTATATGATGCCACCATACATCCGCATGTCGTTATCACCCGTTCTATCGCAATAGGTTCAGCATTCACATTTATGAAACGGAAAATATGTGTTTGCTTCGCAGCATTCTCGGAAATACATCCTACATTCCAAGTCGCATTATCGAAACGTAGAAAAGACTTTCTTTGTTGTTTTTGTTGGGCAACAAGGTTGCCCAACAAAAATAAACTGCAGAATGCAAATACTATTTTCCTTTTCATAAATTTGATAATTAAATACGTATTGAGAAATAATCTAGCTAATCATCAACCATCTGTCACGACTATTATTATTCATAAATACTTATTTGCTTTACATACCAACTATTACCACCTCTGCGGATCCCTTCGAATGGCTCAATTTTTACATACCGCGCTTCTACTGGAAACACAAATTTTACTATACCTTTATCACTATAACCAATCGAACTATCTTTTACTGTAGTATTCCCTTGTACATCCCAGTTTGCATTATCAAGACTAGTCGAGACTTTTACACTTTTCCATTCCCATCCTATATTATAATAAAGCATGTAAACACCCAATATATTAGAATGTACTTCTCCTAAATCAATTGTAAAATAATCTACATCTTTAGTCCAATTTCCTCCTACATAGCCTTTCGCTCCTACCAAATCAACTCCCGCAATAAGATCGGTCAACTTCCCATAAGTAACTTTTCCTGTATAAGAAACAGCCCAAGCAGTACGGTCTATTACCAAAGTTCCCGCATCTCCCTCTGAACCAATCGGACGCACATTATGTGGATTATAAAAGACATTAAAAGCTAAATAATAAACTGTTTTTTCTTTCAACTTTGTCAGAGGCAAATAACCTATAACAGTATCGACTTCTACCGGAAGTAAATAATCCCCGCTTTCAACGCTTTGGAACTTTTCTTCAGGCAAATATATAGATACAGAATCCTTTGATTCTAAATCCCCCTTTGCGATGTGAACAACAGTATTTGATAAGGTCAAATAGTCCATATCCAAAGACTTATATTCTGTATCGTGCAGTTCATTATAGATTTGAACTAAATTATTGCTCACTTTAAAACGGACTTCAATATCCTCCTTAACCGGCATCGTTGAACGTACAGGGAATTTCACCTGTACCGATCCTTGAGAACCGTCAGGAGTACTTAGTACATAACCGGATGCTAAACATACAGAAGTTCCTGTCAACTCATTCACATATATAGCCCCCTCATCCCCATAAATATCGTACAATTGTTCACCATCACTACAAGAATATAAGTATATCAATGCCATAAGAGCAAACAATATATTCTGAAATTTTATCATCTGTTTCATAATAAAACAATGCTTATTTGTTAAAAAAACGTTCATTATTCAAATCAAACATATAGTTCATTCTACGCACTCATTAGTTACAGCACTCCAACTAACATTAATATAATTAGGATACTTCAAATGCCGTTGATTAGGAGTACTATCATAAAAGATCTTGCCTTCACCTTCATCCATCCGATAGCAAGCAAGCAGACCGTCAGCATTCGGATTCACTCCACAAAGGTTAGCATTAATTTCACGAGCCGACAATGCCCGATTCCAATAGCGCATACCGCCTAACCAACCATGGAAAAGTTGTTTTGACTGATATCCACTCATCGGTTGACCTATCGTTATTCCATCAAATTGATAATCATAGGGAGTAACAGACATGGAATTATCTTTCACCCCATTCACATAAAGCGTCAGTGTTTTTCCATCATTTACTACAGAAAGTAAATACCATGTATTAACTGCAAATTCAGTAGTAGCAATCATCTTATTTTCTGTTCCAGCATATACTTCTAATATATTGGTTTCATTACCCGATTCACCAAAACGAAGCATATTGTTATAAACTCCACCTATTTTAATAGGCTCTCCATTTGAATTTCTTTTAAAATTTTCAGCTTTAAACTTTACCTCCCATGTATACTGTCTGATATCAGTAACAATATCACTCTCATCCAAAGAGAAAGTGTATGAAGTTTCTGTTGTACCCACATAAGGAGCAGAGAACAATAATGTTCTTGATAACTTTAAATAAATGGTGCGGCCAGCTTCTATCACATCCACACCTGAATCTACTGACTTGATGCTTATTGGAATAACATAAGAAACGCCTTCAATCAATTTACTTTTATCAATAATAGAAACCAACACAGAAGAAGATACTGCTGCCCCAGCAGGAATTACTACCTCCTGTCCGTCAATCTCATAAGCACCATCAGGAGCCATCTCATACTGCGTACCGTATTTCAAATTGTAGTCCTTCAATGCAGTTACATCTACATCCAAATTGATTTTTACATCATTTGCCACACACATGGTAGAAGAAACAGATACAGAATATGTATCTTGATTATCAATAGCAAACTTTACCATTTCGTCAGATAAAGCTCCTGTCATCAACAAACCATCATACTCAACCTCTAATTCCTTACATCCACAGAAAATCAGAAATGAAGTAACAATTATACAAATATTCTTCAAATTCATATCTTTTTCATTTTATTTCTATTAGTATTCAATGTTCAAATTATCTTATTGCAGGAGATTGTTCCTGAATACCCCGTCGCAAGCTATAATAAGGTATAGGAGTAGACTCCAGGTCTCCGATGGACTGATTAGCTGGTCGAGTAGTATTATACTCATATTCAAAATAATAAGTTGCAAAGCCACCTTTTCGGCCTTGTCGCGGATTCCAACGAGCCATACCAATAACAGAATAAATAGGATTTCCCCACGAATCGAGTTTATTTCCATTTTCCTCCGTAAAAAGTACTCCACCTGTATCAGGATAATTACCCAACCATTCAGCAGGAATATATTTTTCCGGTGGACACCAGGAACTAACTTCATCATATTTCGATTGAATAGCATTCGCTGTACTTGTACCATACATTTGATGTACAAAATAGTCAACATAAGGTTCACATCCAGCTTGTGGTCTTGTCTTACTTGTAAAATCAACAATCAACAGTTTCCCCGAACCTGATTTAGGTCCCAAATACTGCCCGATAAATTGTATAAACGCTGTAAAAATATCATCTTTCATCCAATTACCTTCCGGTTCATAGTCCAGATCCAAACCATCCAAGTCATTATCCATCACCCTATTTACAAGATGCATAGCGAACTCCTTCATACCTTCTTCCGTTAAAGGATATTCAACGCCATCCATATTAGAGAAACTACACAATACTATCTTGGTACCTTTTTCCTTCTGAATATACCTCATCTCCCTCAAAGCCTCTCCTTCCGGTACTCCCATCCAAAGACTTACAATATCCATACTGTCCGGCAAACCTGTAAAATGATCTGCCATAGAAGGAGATCCAGTATTAGCATAACCGGCATACCAACCAAAACAAATCGGATGATTCGTTTTTTTATAATACCGCAGATTTTCATAGTACGTTTCGTCAGCCGTTAATGGTTTCTGAATTACTATATTTTCCTCATCCATTTCACAACTATACAACAAAAATGAGGAAACAAAAACTCCAATTAAAATATATATCAAATTCTTCATAACTCTTCTATATTTAATAATTAATCCCACCAGACACGCGTTCCAGCATTGTCCGGTCCACCCAATAACTTAACACCTTCTTCTACCGCCTTCAAATTCGTATCATATTCTGATCTTGGATAAGGCAACCGACGTATTTGAGTACTTGTACTCACACAACTTCCCAAACTCTCATTCACTATAACAGGAAATACTTTAGGATATCCCGTTCTACGGAAATCCGTCCATGCTTCCTGTCCTACCGGATATAATGCAATATATTTTTGAGTGATTATACGCTCCAATTTTTTAGTAGTATTATCCGTATTTATCCACTTTATAGTCACAGTACTTGAAGGTGAAATGGAATAACTGGAAGTAACCGGATCTACATACCTCGCAGGCTTCAACTCTTCGTTAGCCAAATAAGCCTCGGCCCCCGAAGCTCCCAATTCCTCAAAAGATTTCCTAATTCCATTTTCATAGAAATCCTGAACAGTTCCTCCCAATTCCGTCTCCAATTCAGGCCAGCGTAATACTGCTTCCGCCTTCAGGAAGAAGATTTCTGCAGCACGCATCCATACAACATTCGATGTTGCCGTTACATTAGGTTGAGATAATAAACATATATTTTCTGATATATAGGCTTTCTTATTTACATTAGCCGGAAGCCCGGCACGAATACCACAATATTTACCGTCTGAAGTAACATCGAAATAGATAGACCGCCGCGGATCCTCGTAGCCATTCATATACGAATCTATCGTTGCTCCCATAGCAATATCCCCCCACCCGCGGATAATATACCAAGGAGATTCATAAGTTGCAATCGGATGAATATGTTGCAATTCTGGTACGTCTTCCTTATTTTCGACAAATCCATACGGTGCCTCCATTGCTGCCAGAATCTCGGCTTTGGCTTTATCCTTATCTACATCAGATATATGCATTGCCAAACGAAAACGTAATGTATTTGCAAATTTCACCCATGATTTAGTATTTCCCTGATATACACAGTCCCAATCGGGAAACACTTTATCACCATTTGTCGCATAGCTATCAAGCACTTTAACGGCTGCGTCCAGTTCTTCAAAAAAACGATAATAAACGTCTTTTTGAGTATCATAAGGAACTTCTTTCTCTATGCCGAATTTTAAATATGGAATAGGTCCATAAGAATCCGTGACCCGATGCATAGTTGCTACCTTCAATATCTGCGCTACTGCATAACGTGGATCATTTTCATTATTAATGGCCTTCTTCAATTCTCTCCATGGATTCATGACATCTTGATAAGCACGAGTGAACATTGCTCCCGGCCAATTAGAATTATTGCTCCAACTATAACGACCGGCAGAATTAATATGAGGAGTTGGAGAGCCAAAATAACCTGCATACCCGTCTCCCGTCATCACTTCTATCACCTGATAATCGGAAGCTTCAAAAATTGGTATAACATTCTCCTGCATTTGAAGAAAGAAGGAGCCATTCTTTGCATTATCCCAATTTGCCACCTCATTAGTCACTTCATCCGGATTCGTATTGTACTCCAAGAAATTATTAGTACAGCTCGTCGCAATCATAGTTGCCCCAATTAGGCAAATTATATATTTTAGTTTCATAACTATATCCATTTTTATCTAAATTAAAGAGTCACTTTTACAGCAAAACCTATGGAACGCAAACTAGGCTGCATAAAATAATCCATACCAGTACTATAAGTCCCGGTGCCCACAGTTGACTCTGGATCAAACGGGGCTTTACAATAAAGCATCCATAAATTACGCCCAACCAAAGATACATTCAACTCTTTTACGAATTTGCACCATTGATTGATTGGTATATCATATCCTAGTGTCAACTCCCCCAAACGTATATTAGTCATACTATATACATAATAAGCCCCAATATAATCCACTCCATTTCCACCGATTGTCTGATACCAGGTTTGAGCATCGAGTTTATTATTTCCATTCACTAATACTCCGCCATTATCGCGTGCCTTAGCTGTCGCTTTTGACACACCATAATAATCCATCACAGCCTGTGTTGCAGAAACTCCGACCCCTCCTACACGAGCATTTAACATGAAGCCGAGATTAATCCCTTTCCAACGTAAATTATTCCGCCAACTCAATGTATATTTAGGATTTGTATTGCCTGCATATACATAGTTGTTTTTATCACCTGCTAAAGTATTTGTTTTAGAGTTAACCCAAATATATCCACGTTCATCGGTACGCAAGGTGTTGACATACAAATCACCCATCGACCCACCAACAGTCAGACGTTGTTTTGCACCACCCAAAGAATTTACATCCATTTCATCTAAGCGGACTGTCACTCCCAATTCTTCATTCGTATACTCCGGCAACAGTTGATCTATTCTATTACGGTTCAAAGACCACAATAAAGTAGAACTCCAGTCAACAGTCCCCAACTTATCTTTATAACTCAAGGCCAGTTCAATACCTTTATTAGTAACTTTTCCTGCATTGATGTACATACTGGAATATCCTGTAGTACTAGAGATAGAAGGATTGAATAATTGATTTTCAGTATAAGACTTATATACAGTAGCATCCAGAGTCAATTGATTATTGAAAAAAGCTAAATTCAAACCAGCCTCCCATGAATGTGTCCGTTCAGGTTCCAAATCCTTTACAGGAAAATATGAGGTAGTTGTCAACCCGCCATACACAGGATATGTCGTTATAGCAGAAAAACGAGTCGGAGCATTTCCCACCTCACTATAAGACAAACGTACTTTTGCATACGACAAATAATCCGGATTAATCTTGAAGATATTCGTCAATATGGCAGAAACTCCGATAGAAGGATATAGAATAGACGAATGGTTAGTTCCTGCCAATGCAGATAGCCAGTCATTGCGTAATGAGCCCTCTAAATAAGCCAGACTCTTGTAACCCAGTGAAGCTGTCCCAAACAAGGAATTTGTACGATCATGATAATTGCCTCTCCGGTATGTTAATTTTCCAGAGACATTTACATTGTTTGGTGAGAAGAAATTCGGAATAGTCAATAAACCACCACCAAAATTAAGAGCTCTATAGTTGAGGTCTAATAAACTGGCCCCTACTGTAGCTGTAATATTCCAATTATCACCTGCAAAATATTTATTTACGTTCAGCATCATATCCGCATAGTATTGAGTCGTATTTTGCTCTGTTTCAAGATATGCCCCTTTATCGGAGTTTTCAGCCAAAACAGTCAATGTGGTAGCATACATTTTTTTCTCATTATGTACATAATCACGGTCCATTTTAGCACGAGCAGATACGTTTAGCCACTTTGTAATATCATACTTCAAGGAAGCGCTTACCAAAAAACGGTCCTTCTTATTTATATACATATTACGATTAACAATCCAATACGGGTTTTGCATAGAAAGTCCATTCTCCCCCAAAGGCCAATATTGTATATCAATATTACGTTCTGTACTATATTGTTCATAATATGCCATCTTCTCAAAATTCTCGCTACGTGGGAACAAATATAAAGGAACTAATGGATTACCATATTCACCCTGCGCCACCATGTTTTGCTCTTTTGCATTTGAATACATAAAGCTTAAGTCCATATGCAGTTTATCGTTTAACAACGATGAAGTATTTCTTACAGAAAAATTATAACGGTCCAAATCATTGTTATAAATGATACCACGCGCATTCACAGCACCTGCAGAAACATATGTTTGATTCTTATTAGTTCCTGTGGTCAAGCTCACTGTATTACCCACATTATAACCAGTCTGAAGAAAATCTCCAACATCATAAGAGGAAGGAGTATTTAGTTTAGAGGACCAGCTGAACCATTCACCGGGCTCTGATCCATAAGTATTTTGGAACTTCGGCATCACGAACGGAGAATAAAAGGTGGAGTTATTGCTATAAGTTACATTTGTTTTTCCGGCAGCACCTTTCTTTGTTGTAATCAATATCACTCCATTTGCAGCTTCGGAACCATACAATGCAGCCGCAGCAGAACCACTCAACACAGAGATAGACTCAATATCGTCCGAATTAAAGTAAGAAATTCCGTCACCTGTCTGACCAGCACCTTCATAACGGCCACCCGGAGAGGAACCATATGAAGCGGGCAAAGGAACTCCATCTACAACATACAATGCATTGTTATTTCCGGAAATGGATTTTGTACCACGCATTACGACACGAGCACCACCACCAATACCTGCTGAGCTTGAATTGATACTCACGCCAGCTACCTTTCCGGCCAGACTGTTCATCATATTCACATCCTTCACTTTCGTGATCTCATCCGAACTGACTTGCTGTACATTATAAGTCAATGATTTAGTTTCCCTTTTGAGTCCCAAAGCTGTCACCACCACCTCATTCAACACTTTTGTATCTTCAGTAAGTACGATATCCAAAGCCTTACTATCGGATATTTTAATCGATTGAGAAACGTAGCCAACATAAGAGATTTCAAGAATATCCCCTTTTACTACTTGCAAGATGAATTTTCCGTCAAAATCGGTAATAGTACCTTTACCTGCTCCTTTAACTTTGACATTCACCCCAATCAGAGGTTCTCCTTTCACGTCTTTCACAACCCCCTTCAATGGAAAAGAAGGATTTTGTGCAACTACATCTAATTTATTTGTAGACAAAATAATTTGCTTGTCTACCACTGTATAAACAATATTAGTACCTCGGAATACTTCATCCAAAATATCCATAATTTTCCCATTCGTATTTCGAACTGAAACAATACGATTTGTCTGAATGGTCTTGTCATTGTATAAAAAGACAAAATCTGATATTTCTTCTATTTTATTCAGCACTTGTTCTATCGAAGCGTTATTCATAGAAATAGGAATCCGTGTTCGCTGGGCGTACCCATTTTCGGCTGATAGCTGTAATACCACAGCAAAAAGCAGTATTAGACTAATCCTCATAACTAAAGGAAGTTTTAAATTTAAAGCATATTTAGAACATGATGCAATAAATGAATGATTTTTTTTCATACATTTGCGGTTAACTAGAGTTTATTACTATAATGAACTATGGTCGATTCCGGTTGTCGTTTGCGAAACTTTGGACCGTGAATCTTAAAAATCGGAGGAAGACAGCTGTTGGTAGCAGCTTTCTTCCTTTTTTTGTCGTCTTTGTGCTATCTCATTGGCTATTATATTTTTAAAGTTATTAATGTAAATCTACTATAATTCTTTTCTTTGTGAATGTATCATCAGTTTGTTGTTCCGGTTCTTCTGTCCTCCATTTCAATGTAGCGGATTTAGACAGATAATCCAGAATCTGTGGCAGAGTTTCATTCCGGAAAGTAGCCCGATACTTATATTCTTTTCCTGATTTATTAGAAAACTGGATTTCAACATTGAAATGCCGTTCCAAACGCTTGAAAATATCTTCCAATGCAGTATTGCGGAATATAAGTTTACCATCTTTCCAGGCTACCTTCTCATAAACGTCCACCTTATTTTTAACCAATTTCTGACTGTGTTTATCGTAAAGCAAACGTTCACCGGGAGTCAATTGAGTAATAGTCTGCCGGTCGGGGGATATCACATTTACTTTACCTTTTTCCAAAACTGTTTCTATAATATCATCATCTTCATACGCGGACACATTAAATTTTGTACCATACACATATATGCTCAACCCATTCGGAGTATTTACATAAAATGGACACTCACGATCAGCCTGAACATCAAAATAGGCTTCACCTCTCAAATCTACATTACGATTATCTTTACGAAAAACAGTAGGATAACGTAAAGTACTACCGGCATTCAACCAAACAACTGAATGATCGGGAAGCTCGAAACGAATAACAGAACCTGTAGCTGCCGTAATTTCGGCATATCTGTCATCTTGTTCCGGTTCATGAAAATATAGATATCCTAACACCAACGATGTCAGCAATAATGGCAGAGTCAAAAAAGCCGCATATCTCATCAATTGATGATACACTTGTTTTCTTTTAGCTGACTTAATCTTCATTTGTGCCCGGTTATAGGCCCGAGCTACATTAATAGCTTCCATCTCTTTAATATCATCTCCCAAGGCTTGCGCTTTCCGGAGTAATGATTCAGGGTTCAGATTTTCCATATTCTCGTTCAAAATCATATTTATAATTGCAATTACACTAATAGTACAATTGATGCTATCAGAAAGGGACAGGCAAATGGCGTTTTTTTTCATCATAATTAAAAAAAAAGTTCAAAATAGCCCTGAAGTTGCTTTCTTATTATATATTTGCAGTATCAATAATACTTATATCTAATCTAAGAAGAAATGGAATTATCACACTTACAACACAGTAAAGAGCAGATTTTCAAACAACTCTATGAGGAATATTACGCTCCTTTCTGTCTGTATGCAAAAAGATTTATTGATGATAAAGATACACGTGAAGACATTGTTTCGGATGTATTCACCTCGATATGGGACAAGCTCGGAACGGAATCCTTCGATCTGCAATCGGACACAGCATTAGGATACATCAAAATGTGCGTAAAAAATAACTGCCTGAATTACCTGAAACATCAGGAATATGAATGGAACTATGCGGAAATCATTCAGAAGAAAGCTCCTATTTACGAAACAGAGGCGGATAGTGTATATACGCTTGATGAATTATACAGGATGTTGTATGAGACATTGAATAAACTACCCGAAAACTATCGAACCGTCTTTGTGAAAAGTTTCTTTGAAGGTAAGACTCATGCGGAGATTGCAGAAGAGATGAATCTTAGCGTGAAGTCCATCAACCGATACAAGCAAAAGACAATGGAACTTTTGCGAAATGAACTGAAAGACTATCTGCCACTATTCCTTCTATTATTCTTTCGTACGTAAGCTACTGCCACACGAATATCATTCTCCCGTATATACGTAGTAAAGTTCTTCACACCCTATTGCAAACTACATTCCCCTTACAGTGTTCCTTTGTCCCATATATTGTGGGAAAAGATTCCCTGTTAATTGGGAAAGTATTCCCTCATTTTGTGGGAAAGTATTCCCATAATATAAGAGAAAGTATTTCCACAATATGTGGGACAATCGGAACGAATGCTTATCCTCAACCAAGAAAAGGAAAAGGATAGTATCTGACTATGAGAAATACCCTGAAATACTATGAGAACAAGGTGAATTTTGAGCCAAAACTGGAAATATCTTATGAGAAATGCCATCTTAAAAAGTATTTCTCATAAGATATCCATTTGATTATCTTTGATTTAACAGCAACTATGAGAATATGAGAAATGAAATTAGAAAATCGTTTCTAGGGACCCCTAAGATGTCAAAACTGGAAATTCTATCTCTTTTAGGGAATATCCAACAAAACATCTATCTTTGTCCTTTGTAAGCCGAAGAGAAATGCGGCATATTGAAACGTTTTTTGCAGACGAAAAAAGTACCAAATTTATTTTAAACAAAAAGCAACTGACAGAAGCATCACGCTTTCACCCGAAATAGCCAGTCTGTTACTGTAACAGACTCTCCGCCAAAACACGACACTCCGCACGATTTACTTTTCCGTTTCCTGTTTGCGGAATAGATTCTGTTGTCAATATGTGTTTGGGGCGATAATAAGGTGCCAGTATTTCCTGCAACTTATTGTCTATGTATTGTAGCTTATTGTCGATTTCTTCAATGTCGTCCGGCTGACCACCTTCCAATAATTCCGGCTGACCTTCCAGCAACAAAGTCACAGCCTGCCCTAAACGCGGGTCGGGAACAGAAGTGATGACAAATGGCACAGGAATAAACGGCCGGAGCAACTTCTCCAACTCTTCCGCCTGAATCTTAATCCCTCCGCTATTGATTACATTATCTTTTCGCCCCAGAATCATAAAACTTCCATCGGGATAGATACGTGCAATGTCATTGGTCTGCAATGTTTCGTCACATACCAAAGGAGCATCGATGACTAATGTATTCTCTGCGGATAAAGACAATTTTACTGAAGGAAATGGATAATAATGTTCTGAAGCCGATGCTCCATTCAAACGACGAAGGGCAATATGCGACAAGGTTTCGGTCATGCCATAAGTGGAGTAAACCGCCGTCGGAAGATGTTTGATCTCCGTTTCCAGAGCCTCATCGACGGCTCCGCCTCCTATAATCAGAATATCCGTTTGTTTTAATCGCTCTTTTTCTTCGGGAACCTGCAATGTGTTATAAACTTGCAATGGAACCATTGCAACAAATCTCAAAGATTCTTTTATATCAGCCATTGGATGACCGGAAGCGGGACGAACAAGCAGGTTCAAACCTGCGACCAAAGAACGTACCACTACCATCATGGCACCGATATAACGAAGGTTCATACATAATAATGCCGACTCACCTTTCTTCAAATTCAGAAACTCACAGGTCAGGCGCGCACTTTGCATCATCCGGTCCTTATGTACCATCAGTTCTTTAGGTGTACCCGTAGAGCCTGATGTATGAACCGTAATGACCGGAAAATCATTGAACCATTCGTTCAGGAAAAGATATAAATCCCAATAAGCAGGAGAATGAGCTTCCGCTCCTCCTGCTATCAATTGACGTATATCTTCAGAAGTGTATTCTTTTCCGTCCAGTAACAGACATTGTTGTTGTCGGTTGAATATCATCACAACATCCTTTAAATATCATCCTTTAAATATTATCCTTTGCAAAACCACAAGCAATCTTTTCTTATTTCAAGGGGCACTTCCACATTATCCGTAAAAAGCAATCCTGTCCCCAATCCCTGTGGCAACGGATTATTGAATGTTGCACACCACTGTGCAATAGCGTTCAAACCGATGTTTGATTCCAGAGCGGAAGTGACCCACCAGCCGATATGTCGCTTTTCAGCTTCGGTAATCCATTCGTCCCCTCCGCACATTCCTCCGTGAAGGGAAGGTTTAATAACAATATATTGCGGACGGATGGTTGAAAGCAGTTCTTGTTTTCTTTCCAACGTGTTGTACCCTATCAATTCTTCATCCAAAGCTATCGGTAATGGAGATGCGGAAGTAAGGCGTGCCATTTCCTCCCATTGTCCGGCACGGATCGGCTGTTCGATAGAATGCAGATCAAGTTCGGACAGACGCTTCAGCTTTTCCATGGCATCAACCGGAGAAAAAGCACCATTCGCATCTACACGCAACTCTATTTCCTTAGAGGAGAAATGTGAACGGATATAACGTAGCAATGCCAACTCTTCTTCAAAGTTGATAGCACCAATCTTTAGTTTGATACAACGGAATCCGGCTTCCATCTTTTTCTCAATCTGGGATAACATACAATCATAATCTCCCATCCAGATAAGACCGTTGATGGGAATCCCCGTCTCTCCACGTGAGAAAGCCGTATCACATAAAGCCCAGTTTCCTGCAAAGAAATGCCGGATGGCCGTTTCCAGACCAAATAAAATGGAAGGATAGTCGCACAAACCATCCATATCCAATATTCCTTGTTCTCTCTCCACTTGCCGGCAAACTTTCATTAATATATCTTCGTAATCAGGAAGATCATCGCAACTCAAAGCGGGCAAAGGTGCACACTCTCCTATTCCCACTCTGCCCGGAAAGTCAGGAGAGGTGAAATGAAGATACCAGACTTTACGCGTAGTATATGTTCCCCGGGAAGTCCCTGCCGGTTGCTTGAAATGAAGCAACCGGGGAATGATTTCTATTTTACAGTTCATTGTGAATAAATTCTCTATTCACCACAGAGTAACATAGAGCCCCACGAAGTTTTAGTAATCAGATCTCTTGCAGTTCTCCTGCAGCCCTCTTACAGTTCTGCTTTGCAGAAAAAATAAACTCTGTGTTACTCTGTTGTGAAATCGGTTTAAGGGAATTTCGGATATTGTTTGAAGTTCGGTTTACGTTTCTCCAGAAATGCATTCTTTCCTTCCTGTGCTTCATCCGTCAGGTAATAGAGCAACGTTGCATCGCCCGCGAGTTCCTGAATACCTGCCTGGCCATCCAGTTCGGCATTCAATCCCGCTTTAATCATGCGCAAAGCCAACGGACTAAGCAACATCATTTCTTCCGCCCACTGCACATATTCATCTTCCAACTGTTCCAAGGGGACCACCTTATTCACTAATCCCATGTCCAGTGCTTCCTGCGCATTGTATTTCCGGCAGAGGAACCAAATTTCACGTGCTTTCTTTTGGCCTACCACACGTGCCAGATAAGACGCACCGAATCCGGCATCAAAGCTGCCCACACGAGGACCAGTCTGACCGAAGATGGCATTTTCCGAAGCGATGGATAAATCACATACTACGTGAAGTACATGTCCGCCACCAATGGCAAAGCCGTTCACGGCGGCAATCACAGGTTTCGGGATGCTACGAATCTGCTTCTGTACATCCAGTACGCTCAAACGAGGCACACCGTCTTTCCCGATATATCCGCCACGTCCTTTCACATTTTGGTCGCCTCCCGAACAGAATGCCTTATCTCCGGCTCCGGTAATCACAATCACGTCAATATCCGCTTCTTCACGGCAAATACGCAATGCATCACTCATTTCGGCGGTAGTAGTCGGGGTAAATGCATTCCGATAACGTTCACGGTTGATTGTGATGCGGGCAATTCCATTATAATAATCAAAAAGAATATCGTCGTATTCTCTGATGGTTGTCCACTCTCTTTGTGTTGACATAATCTATTTTTGTTTTAATTGATGATAATAATTCTTCAACATACGCGCATCCTTGTTTTTGTTGGTAAACACTTCCAGCAGCACTGGCTGTTCCATAGCCTCCGGTTGGGTGAAAGTTTTCATCGCTTCAGCCAGTTCTTCATCATTTTGCGCTTGCAGATAGAGGAAGCCACGTTCCTCCGCCCAGCCTTTGGCCGACGTTTTATGGACTGCTGCAATAAATTTATGTGAGGTTCCCGACATATCCAATCCCGGTAAAGTATGGAAAATCTCTCCTCCTCCGTTATTTAATAAAAGGATACGCAAGTTAGAACGGACGTTGATATTCCACAACGCATTCATATCATAGAAGAAACTTAAATCTCCGATAGCTATAAAATTCAGTTTATCGGAAGCTGCCGCATAGCCGACTGCCGTAGACAGTGAACCTTCAATGCCACTTGTTCCCCGATTGCAACAGACCTCAATCGTGGAAGGGATCGAATACAACTGCGCATAGCGAACCACCGAACTGTTTGCCAGATGCAAGGCGCACGACTCCGGCAAGGCTTTCAGCAACGCACCGACAGCCGACATCTCCGAATAAGCAAAATCCGGTTCGGGGATAATCTTGCAATAATTCTCCCATACACGTGGATATTCAGGAGTCCGGTTATCCAGCAGACTGGCAATCTTCTCCAAAAACTCGAACGGATCCATCTCGATCACCGTAGTTAATGAGCCGTACAAATCGACCACCTCACCGTCCGGCGATACGTGCCAATGTTCTTTAGGCGGATGCTGGCGAAGGAACTTCTTCAACCGTTTGGAAACCACGTGTCCACCATAAGTAATCAGCAATTCGGGAACCATCTGACCTACCTTCTCTTCGGGCATGGCATAAAGCGCCGCATCAAAATTCTTCACCGGAATACCGGGAACTGTCTGGTTGCCGATATGTTCTGTCAACCAGGCAAAATGTTTATATAATAACTTGATATATCTTTTCTCAAACAGATAGATAAGATTCATCTGACCGATGATAATCATACGCTTCTGATATTTATTCATCCGGTCGATCAAATCGTTATAATCACGGTCGTAGACATTCAATCCCTGATAACGGGTAATGACACGCACTGCGGGTAGTGAATCGGCCGTAAACTGAAACAGCGGTTCGGAAACAGGTACATTGATATGTACCGGACCTTTCCCATGATGGGTCATCTCCAGCAAAGCCTCATTCACCAGACGATTGCAATACCACTCATCTTCTTCCGTGTGAATCTCCGGAAGGTTCACCGATTTCTTGACCAACGTCCGAAATACGTCTGGTTGCGGAACGGTCTGTCCATCCATCTGTCCGATCCAGGCAGCGGGACGGTCTGCAGAAATGACGACTAAAGGAACATTCTGGTAAAATGCTTCCGCCACAGCCGGATGAAGGTTTAATAACGCTGTACCGGAAGTGCAACAGACAGCAGCAGGCTTACCACCATTCAACGCAAGACCAATGGCAAAATAACCGGCACTCCGTTCATCAGTCACCGGATAACAGGTAAAATTCGGGTGGTTAGACAAAGTATGCACGATGGGCGTGTTACGGCTACCCGGACACAACACAACTTTGGTAATCCCATGCGCCTCGAGCAACGCAACCAACTGGAGTATGTTCTTCTTGTCTGTATACATGACGGTTAATGATTAGTGAATTAGTGATTAATGATTAATGGGTTATAAGCCGTTTGATGGTTTGCAACTTCTTTTCCGTTTCCAGCCATTCATCATTCAATTCCGAAGAGGCCAATAATCCGCCGCCGGCATAAAGAGTGAGGTGTTTGTCCTCGATATGCATACAGCGCAGATTCACGTAGATGTCAGTTCTCCCTTCCGGATCCAGCCATCCGATAAAGCCGGAATAATAGCGCCGGTCGTAACCTTCGTTCTGCAATATAAACCGATAGGCTTCTTCCTTTGGCAGACCGCATACGGCAGGCGTCGGATGCAATACTTTCAGAAGATCGCCCAAACCTTTATTATCTTTCAATGAGAAGCGGAAATCTGTCTTTAAATGAGACAAGGCACCGGCATAAGCCGGATAAGGCCCGTTTTCCGTAGAATGGATGCCCAATGAAAGAAGCTGGCGGCGAATGTAAGAGGCTACATAATCCTGTTCTTTCCGGTTCTTTTCATCCCATACCTGCGGCAGCCTGCCATCTTGCAAAGGCTGCGTTCCGGCTAGCGCAACTGTATTCCATTCATCTTTCTCACCTGATAAAATGATTTCGGGAGTACTTCCCAGCCAAATACCCGTTTGGGGAGTGTAGCATAAATATATATAGGAATGAATATAACGCTTGCAAGCCGCACGAAAAATGGACGAAGGAGAAAAGTCTGCTACTTTATCAATAGTAAGATGACGGGAAAGCACTAATTTATCAAAAGCCTTATCGCGTAAAGCATTGATAAAGGTATGAAAGCACGCTGCATATTCCTCCGTGAAAGAAGTCAGGAATGATTCTTGTCCTTGCATCCGCAAAGCGACCTTGCGGTCTTCTTCCGTATCATCATCAACCAGTAAAGGCTGCCCCCACTGATCGGGTTGAATCAACACAACCGGACACCTCTCACTCACCTGAAACGGAGCGATGACAAATCCTCTCTGTCCATTCAGTTCTTTCAGATCGTATATCAGACGTACCTCTCCTTCCGCCTGTGTCAACAGACGGGGAACTTTCTCCCCGGGAATACGGTAAACAGCAAATGGCTGCTTCCGCTGAATAAATGCATCAATAGTTGTCAAGTTACTTATTTCTTCGTCGGTCATCTCTTTTTCATCACACTGTTGACTACCCGTATGGAAGACACCAGTTTATTGGTTGAAGTAAACACGTCTACATTCCACACATGGGATGAACGTCCTTTATGTACAACTGTCCCTACTGCACGTACCGTATCTCCTTCATGCGCAGAAGATATATGATTTCCGCTGACCTGCATTCCTACTACAATCTCGTCCGGCTGGCAAAGGATCATCGAACCGAGTCCGGCAACTGTTTCTGCCAACGCAAGAGTAGCTCCACCATGTAAAATACCAAAAGGCTGACGGGTACGATGATCTACCGGCATCGTCGCTTCCACACGGTCTTCATCGGCATATGTGTATTGAATTCCCAAGTTTCCCATTAACGCGTGGCGTGCCTGCGCATTCAGTTGGTCAAGGGGGATTTCGGCCGCACGCACTTCAGAAAGGATCGCTTTCTCCACTGCAACAGCCACCCCGTCTTCCTCATTCGAAGCTGTCACATAATCGGCACAGGCCTTCACCGAGTCCTGTGAATGTCCCATAGCTACACCCAATCCTGCCAATTGAATCATGGTCACATCACACACGCCGTCGCCAATAGCAATCACTTCCTCACGCTTCATATTTAAGACTTCCAGCAAAGCCCCCAAAGAATTGGCTTTATCAATGGAGCAGGGAACGACTTCCAGAAAATAAGGTTCCGAACGGAATACATCCAACGCTCCGTTCAGTCTTCTCTTCCAGTGATCTTCCAAACCGATCAATGCTTCTTCGTCGTCACTGACCAGCATACATTTGCAAGGAGCAAAGTCAACGGCTGCAGAAAATTCTTCTTCCTTGATTATTTGCAGGTTATTCAACCGGGCTTCATTTTGGATATGTACATTTTCAGGAGAATCCGTTATGATCGTATCATCATGATAAGTGAATATGGCAAAACCGTTTTTACGGGCTTTCTTTTCCAGATATGGCAACATTTCGGGATTAATCCGACGCTCGAACAATATTTCACCGTTTTGCGCACTGATAATCTGGCAACCATTATAGGAAAGGATAAAACCTCCATAGTTTCCAAGTTCGAGCATCTTGGCCAGTGGCATCAAGCCATAAGTCGGTCTGCCGGAAGCCAGCACGATACGTACTCCCATCTGCTGAACTTTCAACAAAGCGGCCAATGTACGTTTACTAATTTCTTTCGCATCATTAAGGAGCGTTCCGTCTACATCAAGAACCAATAATTTATACTTCATGATTACACGATTTTGATTTAGATTACAAAGGTAGGAAATTGAGTGAACGACAGAAAGAGTAAACAGATAAAAATTACTTTAATTTCACTCTTTCAGATGCATTTCCAGATAATCCCGAAGTATCCGGGCATGATTATAGACAGGTTCTTTAGACGCATACAGCAGTGTGACCACCGGATGAGGTTTGATAAGAATCAGGAAATCAGCCATTGCGGGAGATGCGGCCAATTCTTTTTGATATTGCATGACAAAGTCGTTCCAATGCCCGGGAATATCTTCGTGAAACCATTTGCGCAAACTAGCGGAAGGTGTTATATCTTTCGCCCAGTAATCGTATTTCAGCCATTCTTTCTTCATTCCTCGCGGCCATAGTTTATCTACCAGCACCCGATATCCATCTGTTTCTGAAAAATCTTCGTAAACTCGTTTTATCCTAACCTGTATCATTCTTAGTTTATTTAGTTACTCATAATAATAAACCGAGAAAGACGAAAATTGTTTAACCGAAGGATGTCGATAAAGTTTTTTAAAGCGACTCTTGCGCTTTTTTAAATTCATAAGGAGTCATTCCCGTTTTCTTCTTAAAAAGACTGTATAATATCGGAGCACTATTAAACCCAGCTTCATCTGCTATCGCGCGTATCGTATAGTGCGGATGTGTTTTTAGCAGTTGAATAGCATAATCAATACGCAACTCGTTGATATATCCGTTAAAATTAGTTCCGGTACATTCTTTTATCATCCGGGCAAAACGCGCATTGTTCAAATGAACGATTTGCGCCAAGTCTTCTCTCGACAGTTCAGGAGAAAGATACAAACGATCTTGAACAACGATGCGATTCAATTCTTTAAAAATCTGTCTATTCTCGTCTTTTTCCCCGCTTGCTACTTCTGTGTCATCTTCGTCCGAAGATTCACACTGTTCTTCTTGTTCCTTCTCGAGCAATCTGTCTTCCAGTTCTATTTCTGATGATATAGCGAATTGCTCATATTCCTCCGACTGCTGATCCCTTTTTTCCTTATCGGCAAGTTTCTCATTGATCAACTTAGCCAACATTCTGTTTTTATATTTAATCGTTTTATTGAAACGCCACAGACGCCATAAGATAAACAAGGTCAGCAGAACGATACAGACCATGAAAGCAAGTGAGATATTCTTTATTCTTAATTGGAAAGCTTGTTGGGCAATGTATTCTTCTTTCTCAGAAGCACCGTACATCGCGTTCAACTCCAATGCCGCATTGTTTCTATCTCTACAATTAATGCTGTCTGTTATAGCTAAGATAGTCCCACGGGTCGCTGCAGCCTCTTTATAGTGGTGCATACCCAGATAAGCTTTCACCTCATGTTGAAGAACAGTCAGATATTGTTCATTCAAAGTATCTTGTTGAGTTCTCATCCATTCCTTGAAACCCTTACATTTCTCAAGAGCTTTCTCATACTGTTCGGAAATCATCAAATAAGGAACAGAGTACATTTTTCCGTCCGGTGTATGAGATTCTTTCTTCGACAAGTATTTTTGATAATATTGTTCCGCCTGTGCATTCTTTTTCTCTACATAATAAATATAGGCAAGTTTTGCATACAAATAACTATACTGTCCGTCCACATAACCTTCGGGTATTTGAGGTAATGCCTCCAGCCGTTTTATAAGCTTTTCACGCTCAAAAGCAAGTTCCAAAGCCTCTTTAACACGTGAATCGTTCATTAAAAAGCTCATTTCTGCTCCATAATAGTAAGAAAGCAACATCATCTCCCGCATTTTATTTGAACCGCGCAATAATTTAATAGTACGGTCAAAATAATCATATGCTTTATCTTTAAAAGACAATCTCCAGTTATTCTCACCTATGCAGAAAAATAATCTGGCTTTGGCTTCTCGATCTTCCAACTCCTGTGCCAGTTTAATCCCACTGTATGCATAACGCATACTTTCATTATACTTGCTCATCATGGCCGAAAATTCCGCTAGATGAACTGTCATTTTCAACAGATGCTTCGGATCTTTTTGAGATATGGAATCAAGCAAATAAGCTTTTCTTGCATACATAAACGCCAGTTTATTCATATACATATTGCTATATGACAAACTACGCAACTCATTGATAATCCGCAAAGGAATTGCTTTTCTATTTTCTGCCTCATCCAATAATTGCAAAGCACGTTTAGGCTGTGCAATATAGATACTATTTATATACCCGGCGGTATATAGCGAATCGTCACTTACTGTTTCGTCAGCTCTCAGAATTTGGTTATGCACAAATAAAAATATGCAGATACATACCCCTAAATGTATATATTTCATATTATGTCTAATCATTTACAATTCAAAGGTAAATGATAATTTCATAAAATACAAAAGTGGATTCTATTTTAAGAAATAAAAATAAGAAACATTAGCATTATGCATCCGCCAAAGGCAGATAAACCGAAAAACAACTACCTTCCCCGACTTCCGAACTTACTCCCAAACGTCCCGACAATTTTTCAACAATGATCTTGCAGATAGGAAATCCCACTCCCCTGTTCAAACTCATCACTCTTGTAAAACCGATCAAATATAGGTTCTATTCTCTGCTTCCTGAACTCCTGTTTTATCAGTTCTTCGAATTTTCCATGACCTATTTCGTCTTCAGAGAATGAGTAGACAAGAGAAATATATTTTTTTGTCTATGATTTGAGCCGTACAATTGTTTTAGGTGATAGCCACTAAAAAAGGCAACTAACAAGCAAAGAGATGCAAAAATATACTTATATTTCAGGTTAACAGCTTTCATGTTTTATTTGTATGTCATGCAAAAAAACATTATTTCCATAAAACAAACTCATTTTGTTAATAATATATTCAACTAATTTTCATTACCTAAAACTTCCAAACCAATATCCTACTACTTTTCGTCCCCTGATGCATCCGTATGACCTTGTACTCCGACACCTCGACAGCTTTCAACTTGGCATATAGCTTATCCAGATTCTTCTCTTTGGAAACCAAACTAGTGAACCACCCGCAATTTTTCCGGTATTTCCGGCTTTCGACAATCATATTCAGCAGGAAACGCAATTCGCCACCTTCACACCAAAGTTCATTCGCATTCCCTCCAAAGTTTAGCTTCGCCTTTTTTACTATCTCCCCTTTCAAACTACTCAATTTGCGCAACGTTCCCTCTTCCGCTTCCTCTTTCGAACGATGAAACGGAGGGTTACAAATTGTCACATCAAAATATTCATCGGGAGCAATGATGCCTTCAAAAATCTTTCTGCTATCTTTCTGAAGCCGTAACTCTATTTTATGAGCCAGCACCGGATTACAAGTAACTATCTTTCGTGCATTTTCTATTGATATGGGGTCAATATCTGAACCTACAAACATCCAACCATATTCTACATGCCCAATAATCGGATAAATGCAGTTTGCACCTACTCCAATATCCAGACATCTGTATGCAGATTTCCGTATCTCTCCATTTTCCACTTTCACATCTTTGCTTACAGCTTCCGAACCAATCAAATCTGCGATGTAATGAATATAATCCGCTCGTCCGGGAATAGGCGGACACAAATAATTCTTCGGAATATCCCAATATCGAATGCCGTAGTAGCTTATCAACAACGCTTTATTCAACGCCTTCACCGCTTGCGGATTGAAGAAGTTAATTGTTTGCGTACCATAGGGATTGAGTTGTACAAACTTCTTTAAAGGCGGATAATTCTCCGTCAATAGAGAAAAGTCGTATTGCCCGTTGTGTTTATTTCTTGTATGTAGTTCGCTTCTTTCTGACATGGCGGCAAAGATACAGAGAATCTTCCTGTCTGCAAATTCTTCCCTATATCTTTTCCCGCACTATAAGTTATATTGTTTACAGTAACCATTTTAATATAGGCCGGCTGACCGAATCACAATCTTTTCCAACAACTGCTGTGTCTTTCCAATGCTATAAAAGCTGATAAATAATCAGATACGAGGTGAAAGAGTGAAAGGATTTTTATTCCATATTAAAGCATCTTAGAGGGACCTCTCTGATTTATTTTTGTTAATCTATGACTTGTTATGTAGCTTGTATGAGAATAAAATACTATTTTCGGGATTGAAAAATATAAAAGACTATCACAAAATGAAAATTACCCGTGATGAATTGCTGATAGCAGCGTTCAAGCTGTTTATGTCCGTAAACTATGAAAAAGCCAGTTTTGCAGAACTTGGAAAGATGCTCGGAATGTCGAAAGCCGGAATATTCAAATACTACAAGAACAAACAGGAATTATTCATTGCCGTAGTGGATAAGTTTTGTTTTAGCGCGCAAAACCCACGAAACAAATTCACTGAAACGAACGGTACGTTTGCCGAATTTATAGATGAATACGTGAAAGGCGTACAACGAACAATGGATATGCTGAGTAATCTGATAGGCCCAGGTAGTGATAAGGTGGTACAAGGAAAGTTTTCATATCATGCCCAATATTTTCATTTTCTGTTTCAACTTCTCCAATATGACCCTAACGCCAAAGAAAAACTCCATAATCTTATAGTCGGTGATTATGCCTATTGGCGTACCGCCATACAGCGCGCGATAAATACCGGAGAATTGAGAAAAGATGTGGATGTAGAAGATGCAGTAGTTATGTTCCGACAAGTTTACATGGGGCTGTCCTTTGAAATGTCTTTTCTCGGTGGACTGGATACGGAACGTCTTGCCAAACATTTACGCGCCGTTTACTCCTTATTGAAATGTTAGATAGTGCCGTCCGGCATATATTCCCTACCTACTTGTCTGTTGGTGCAAAAAAAGATAAAAAAGCGTACGTTTACTTTTTCGGAATAGTTTTAAAAAGATACAGTTATTAAATATGGAGAAATGAAATATATAAAATACATCCGATTTTACATTTAAAATGTAAAATCGGATGTATTTTATCACTTACAAATATTTTGCGGAGAGGGGGGGGTTTGAACCTACAAATCTAACCGCTTATATTTCAGCTACTTTGCTTTCAAAATTTCAAATAGGTAACGAAA